>JGI24708J26588_10000037_pt1 | contig 87281 bp, 85 predicted proteins | sample BioPla1DNA2_FD_26588 | JGI IMG/M metagenome (IMG submission 26588) | reverse complement strand
CAATGAAAAGCGGATTCATTCTACCTTAGGATACCTTAGCCCGGCTCAATATAAATCTATGTCCCTTAGCAAATCTGTCTAGTTTTCTGTTGACAATCCATTGATGTAAACTAAATGAATTAGCTTAAGATTGGCATTCTAAACGGCTAACTTGGTTGGAAACGGCCTGGGAGGATAGGAAGCTGCTGATTAGTGAAACACTCACGATGAAAGTGGGGTTTTTATTACTGCCGAAAAGCAGTGATTCACATGCCGGCACTGCCGTCGGTTCACTGGGCTTCTGCATAAGCGACTCAACCGGAATTGAAAAATCCGTTTTGTTGCTTAAGCTCGTAAACGCCTATGGTAGACATTTCGTGTCTTTGAACTTTAGTCTGCGTGTCGCAGAAATGTGCCATTAAAGTATCCTAAAAGAATTAGCTTAAGATTCGCATTATAAACGGCTAACTTGGGTGGAAACGGCCTGCGACGGCCCAGGACGGGCCTAGTACTGGGCGCGCCATGGAAGGCATAGGCACCCGGTGGAAGGATCGGAAGTTGCCGGACAAAAAAGCACTCACGAAATGTGAGTGCTTTTTGTCGTCATTTGTTTCCCAAAGCTAGCAAATAGACGTGATTCCCATGTTTACTGTTGAACACAGCCTCAAATTGCTTCAATTCATTTAGTTGTTCGGCTGAAAGATTAGCGAATCGTACGTTGTTTTTCTCCATATGTATCCCCCTTTTATTGCTTTTAAGTAGTGATGTGCAAATTTTAAAAAATCTATACTTACTACATCCGAAAGATGCAAAAAGCGTAAACCCCATAAGGGCTACGCTTTTTTGATATTATAGCTGATTGCTGGAATTTAAAACATTCTTAATTTTATGTTTCACCATATTTTTAATGGCCTCGCGAGCTGGTTTTAAGTATTGACGCGGATCAAAATCACTAGGATGGTTAGCGAGATGCTCACGGATAGATGCTGTCATCGCTAAGCGAAGGTCAGTATCTATGTTAATCTTACAAACACCTAACTTACCGGCTCTAAGCAGCATTTGTTCAGGTACGCCCTGTGCTCCTTTGATTTCTCCACCAAAACTGTTGCATTTGGCGACAAATTCGGGGAGTACAGTTGATGCTCCATGCAGAACTAATGGAAAATTAGGTAATAGCTTAGTGATTTTTTCCAACCGTTCAAAATCTAACTGCGGTTCACCTTTAAATTTATAGGCGCCATGGCTAGTACCGATAGCAATTGCCAGTGAGTCGACGCCGGTGCGCTCAACAAATTCTACAGCCTGATCCGGATCAGTATATGTAGCCTCTCGGCCGCTAACCTTAATATTATCCTCGACTCCAGCTAGGCGTCCAAGTTCAGCTTCTACCACAACGCCGCGCTCATGCGCATACTCGACTACTTTTTTAGTCAGCGCAATATTTTCTTCAAAAGGATATTTTGAGCCGTCTATCATTACAGAGGTGAATCCTCCATCTACGCATGCTTTGCAAATCTCAAAATCCTCGCCATGATCAAGATGGAGACAAATCGGCAATCCGGAATCTTCTAAAGCTGCTTCAACTAATTTAGTCAAGTAAATGTGTTTAGCATACTTACGAGCACCGGCTGAAACTTGGAGAATTAGCGGTGATTGTTCTTCTTTGGCTGCATCGACAATGCCTTGTATAATTTCCATATTGTTAACGTTGAATGCACCAACGGCATATTGGCCTTCATAGGCCTTTCTAAACATTTCTTTGGATGTAACTAATGGCATTATATCCCTCCTAATATGCTATATCATTTACCTATTATAGCATAAATGTGCTACCAAATTCCTGTTTTTTAGAAATTATTTCTATAGTACCAGGGTCTTAAGTATTTGTTTAAAATCCTCTGGTAGAGGACTAGACACATTGATAAATTCTCCGGAAACCGGGTGCTTGAAAATTAATCGAACAGCATGCAAGGCTTGTCTTGAGATTAGGTCGGTAGAGCCGCCATATAGATCGTCTCCCAGTAGCGGATGGCCTATATTAGCAAGATGAACCCGTATCTGATGCGTTCGGCCTGTTTTTAGTTCAAGCTCAACTAAGCTGGCATTTCGAAGGCGTTTCAGAAGGCGATAGTTTGTTATTGCGGGCTGCCCGTCGCTGCGTACGATGCGCTCAATGATACTTTCAGGGTGTCGGCCAATCGGCATATCAATAACACCGCTTAGACAATCTATTTCTCCCTCAGCGATCCCCCAGTATAAACGTGAAATAGTTTTTACGTCATCTTTGGCCAATAAATGTTGGATATATGGCATTTTAGCTACTAGTACTAACCCAGATGTGTTTCTGTCGAGGCGGTGTATAGGGTGGAAGCCATAAGGCATATTGCTTTGCTTGTAATAGTACATCACGGCATTTGCGAGAGTTTCGGTGTCGGAGTACTTTGCAGGATGGACGAGCATGTTAGCGGGTTTATCTAGAATAAGCAGGTAGTCATCTTCATATTTAATACTTAATGGTAGTTTGACCGGCTGTATGGCACAATCATTAGGCAAGTCCACTGTGATAGTATCACCTGATGTGACAAGTGTATACGGAAAAGCTGATTGCTTATTTACTTGTAATAAACCGGCACGCTTTATTTTTCGCCATGCCGTCAATGATAGACCAATGTGACGGCGGAGGTAATCTTTAACTGATAGATTCTTAACATCTTTCGATACTATAAATTCTTGCATATAACGTCACTTTCCAAGTTGTGTTCTTTATTTTCTTTCTTTAATCTTTCTCGATTTTAAAAAAATATCCTCTATAAACAGATACGGATGGCCTTAGCGACCATCCTGCTGCTTGTTTAAACCATGTTGTGTATCATGGAAACCAGTTCGGCCATATGTTCACGTTCCATAGTTGAAGTTTCTTTCAAATAGTCCCCCATAGGTCCTCCGCGCAGACCAAAGATGTATTCCATACGGCGATGCCGGCGTAATAATGCTGCAAGGAGCAAGAGCAGCAGCAAACGCTGTAGGCCTAATTGGCGTGGATTGGAATCGTCATCAGCGGCATCGCGCATTTTCAGACCAAACCTATTCATTGCTGACCCCATTGCCTGGTCATGGATGCACAGCATATGCATTACATCCATATAAGCATGCCAGTGATTAAAAGCCATGTCGTCTAGGCTGTCGCGCAGTCGGTCACTGGCATTTTCAGCAGCCTCGACAGCAGTGCGCATTAGTTCGAGTTGCTCTATAGCTTCATGGTGAAGCATTCGCATATGATCGAGATCGAGCTGTACGGGTTTACGAGTACGTAATCGTAGCAAAGTTATCCCTCCCTAGAGTTTTGGTATATCTTATGCCAAAAATCCGGGAGGGTGCAACCAAGTTAAAACAGACCGCGACGCCCTTTAAAAGGGGCAAAAAATCTTAGCATTTTAATTGGAATATGCATTGAAACGGATTTGCGGCGTATGCAAGCATTTACAATAATAAAGTCACAACCAACATAGCACAAGGTACCGCAGAAAGATTCTCTGCCACAAATTCTAGCATCCACAGAGAATAAAATTTCGTCACCTAATAAGCAAAGCAGGCGATCTCTAAAACTGGAATCACCGAGGGCCTGAACTTTACCATGATGCATGTCGTCACAGCAATAGTCTTCTTCCATATAATCGCAACAGGGCTCAAACTTTTCGCAGTCCTGATACCAGTGAGGATATTTACCAGTCATAATAGTTTTAAAGCCTCCTTTATTAATGATCGGTTAGCGGAATAGATTTAGCCTCTACCTGATACATCATATGACGATCAGCAACATAATGCTACAGCCCGTAAATTAGATAAGATTTTTTAATACAGGAAATTTTATACATCTAGTAGAGATTTATACCTCGTTGTTAAACTAGAAGGCAGGAAAATAAATATTTTAACCGAATTTATTACTGTTAAATGTTTTTTTCGGAGGTATTACGAAATGGAATTTGTACAACATAGCAACATAATACTAGTAGGTTTCTTAGTTTGGCTCGTCATAGCTCCGCGATTCGGAAATCCGCGCTACGGAGAGCTTTTTCTTGCATATATGGCCGCGTTAATGTTTTGTTTGATAGGTAGTTCAGAAATTATGATGATAAAACCAGTTGCATTCTTTTTTACCATTGGCGGAGTTTTAGCTTTCTTTTACATAATTGCACGAATGACCATTAGGGTAACAATAAGGAAGTAGCAACAGGAGGGATTTGTTTTGGCTAAAGACTGTTCTTTTGATGTCGTGTCTGAAGTTAAAATGCAGGAGGTTGATAATGCTGTCAATCAAGCTATCAAGGAATTAAATCAGAGGTTTGATTTTCGCGGTAGTAAATCATCTCTGGAATTGAATGGTGAGGAAATTAAGATTATTTCGGATGATGATTTTAAATTAAAAGGTGTTATTGATATTCTAGAATCTAAGATGATTAAGCGAGGAATTTCGCTCAAAAATCTTGATTATGGTAAAATTGAACCTGCATCTCAAGGAACTGTAAAACAAATGGTTATAATTAAAAAAGGCATTAACAAGGAAAAAGGGAAAGACATTATTGCTACTATTAAAGCTTCTAAAATAAAAGTTCAAGCTCAGATTATGGATGACCAGGTACGCGTATCCGGTAAAAATAAAGATGATTTACAAGCGGTTATAGCCCTTTTAAGGCAAAAAGATTTTGGTATTGAACTGCAGTTTGTAAATTTCCGGTCGTAAACAAAAAAATCCGCGGCTATTTAACCGCGGATTTTTTTAACCCTAGTTTTTACTTAGTTGAATCATTTGTCAGGCCCAGTACATCCAGAAGTTTAAAGCATAAGCTTAGAGCAATCGAGACCACTGTAGCTAAAGCCATGCCCTTCATAGTTACAGTACCAAGCGTTATGCTCGCTCCGCTAACGCCGATTATTAATACAATCGATGTTAGGATTAGGTTGCGAGACTGACTATAGTCTACTTTCGAATCTACAAGCATTCGAATGCCTGAGGTGGCTATTACGCCAAATAGGAGCAGGGAAACGCCGCCCATAACCGGGTTTGGAATGCTCTGAATTGCAGCCGCTAGTTTACCGAAGAAGGATAGAACGATGGCGAATACTGCAGCACCGCCGATTACCCAAGTTGAATAGACTTTTGTAAGGGCCATTACACCGATATTTTCACCATAAGTTGTATTAGGAGTAGATCCAAAGAAGCCGGAGAGCATAGTTGAAACACCGTTGCCGAGTAATGAACGGTGTAAGCCGGGATCTTTGGCCAGATCCCGGCCAACTATATTACCAGTTACAAGCAGATGGCCGATATGTTCTGCGATTACTACTAACGCGGCTGGCAGAATAATTGTTATTGCATTTAAATTAAACTCTGGAGTGTATATTGTTGGAATGGCAAGTATCGGTGCCTCAGCTATTCCGCTTAAATCTACTAGGCCCATAGCAAGCGCTAGAACGTAACCACTGACTACACCGATTAGAATAGGAATTATGCCTAAAAAACCGCGGAATAAGATACTACCGAATACAGTAACCAACAGCGTGAATATCGAAACCGTTATTACGTTGGGATCAAGTGTTTTAGCTGTCAGTCCGGCCATATCTGCCGCTACTGGGGCAAGCTCTAGACCGATAACCGCAACAATCGCGCCCATTGCAGCTGGTGGAAACACTACATCAATCCATTTAGTTCCGATAACGCTAATACTTAATGCGACTAAAGTAAAGATAGCGCCAACTAGGATAAAGCCGCCTAAGGCTGCGCCATAGCCGTATTGAGGTAATACAAGAAAAACTGGAGATATAAATGCAAAGCTTGATCCTAAATAGGCAGGAATTTTTCCTTTGCAGATAAAAAGATATAGTAAGGTGCCGATTCCATTAAACAGTAAGATTGTTGCCGGGTTGACTTTAAATAGAATCGGGACAAGGACAGTTGCCCCAAACATTGCGAAAAGATGTTGTAGGCTAAGTGGGATAGTTTGCAAAATCGGTAATCTTTCTTCAACTTGGATAGCGTGTTTTTTCATGGTTTTCCCTCCTAGTTTTTTGTCCGGCACACATAAAAAACCTCTTACCGGAGTAAGAGGTTAAAATAGTACATAGCACAACTAGGTCGTAATGTGTACCTTGTTAGCCTCTCCGGACTAATTTAAAGGTTGTTTTTTCCTAAGAAGTAATGTACCATGAAACCTCCGGTTTGTCTATCTTTTTCGGCAAAGTTTTTACAGAATATCGCAATAATGCAACTTATAAATGAGTTAGACATGAAAGGTGGCTATACATGAATAAAAGAAAAAAGCGTGCTGACGTTCAAGTCTATGTCGAGGAAAATCGTTTCCGACATGTAGATCAAATGGAAAGATGGCGACAGGAATATGAGCATTACCAAGCAGTAGAAAAGAAATTGGCGTCAGTTAGTAACTTTGTATTTGAGCCGTTTGACTATGAGCCGCTGCTGGTGCGTGTTAAATGGAAAGATTGCCCGATACCAAATTTTGAGTATCTTTTAGAAGAAAATCGGCTAGCTGCTGAAAGTAAATTTTTTGTTCCTATCGCGTTGAGGATACTATTATTAATAGTAATGATATTTATATTCTTTATAAGCAGCAAAGTAATCGTACTATGGACAGCAAGTACAATTGCTGTTGCTACTGGTGCCTCACTTTATAGTACAATTATTCAGCGTCGAGCAACTATTGATTCCGTAATGGCGAAGACCAAAGCTGAAATAGAGCAACTAATAGATTTTGCGCGACAAAAGAATGAACAAGCGCGCCATGAGCATGAGTTAAAGGAAGACCAACGAATTGAGTATATAACAAATTTACTTAAAAATGAAACAAGTGCTATCGTGCTAAGATTAGATAACGAAATGGGTAGAATGGATTTCCCTTTTCCTCTCGAAATCGATATTGATATTTACGAAAATATCCCACTAATCAAAGTGTGGCTTCCGCCTAAATCAATTATTCCTACTCAGATTTCAAATTTATCATCATCGGGACGGTTGACTTATGAAGAAAAGGAAATAAGAAATGTTAATAAGCAATATCTTGAGCTTTGTTCAGCCATACTGGTTCGGATAGCGGCCAAAGTCTATGAGAATATACCTGGTTTTGACCGTGGTTACGTTTGGGGCTTGAGACGCGAGCATTCTCAAAATGAATGTTTTTTTGCTGCGAAAATCGACCGTGAAAAAGTAATTTATGCATGCCAGGCAACGAATGGGATAGCAGCCTTGCATCGACTAGAGACTCAATTCGATACTAATTCAATTTTCGATTTGCAGCCATTCGAGTTAAGTGTACCTGATGAATGGCAGGACGTGCCGCCGCAATTAATACGAAATTTACATATCAAAATTTTAAAATAACATAGTCGTAATTATCAAAAAAAAAGGAATTTATAATTATAGATAAAATAAGTATAATAAGGACTAGGATAAAGACTAGGGGGGGATTTAAATGAAATTAGGTGATGTTATTCAGAGTGCTGATTGGAAAGCCGAGAAACATGTACCCGTAATTGATGCCCCAGACATTATTAAAGCTGGTGAAAAAGCAACGATTGAAGTTTGTGTAGGTAAAGAGATTGCGCATCCAAATACCACTGAACATCATATTCGCTGGATAAAACTATATTTTAAGCCCGAAGATGGAAAATTTATTACAGAAATAGGGACATATCAATTCGATGCACATGGAGAATCGACTGAAGGCCCCAATAAAGGATCAGCCTACTGTGAACCATGGGTAAAGGCTGTTCTTAAACTGAATACAGCTGGTACTTTTATAGCAGTTGCTTATTGTAATATTCATGGGTTATGGGAAAGCTCAAGGAAAATTTCTGTCGAATAATCGGACCTAAATGTCTCGGCTAGCCGAGGCATTTTATTTACATATGGACAATCATAGTCACGAATATTAATATATCTAATATTTTGGGGGGAAAGACGTGGAGGAAAAAACATATGCCATAAGAGGGGTAACACATGATACAGATATAGCGAAGATTGCCATGTTGGGTGTCCCAGATCGTCCGGGGATCGCTTTTAAAGTATTTTCTGTCTTGGCTAAAGCTAATATTGATGTCGATATGATCGTGCAAAGTATTCGCAACACCGAGGAAAACATTATTGATTTGGTCTTTACCGTAGCAAAGTCAGACTTACCAAAAGCAAAAGCAATTGTCAGTGAAGTTGGACAAGAGATACAAGTATTAGGTATAATTGCCGATGAGAGCGTTGCTAAGGTATCAATAGTCGGGGCAGGAATGTATGGTTACCCTGGAATTGCCGCAGAAATGTTTGGAGCTTTAGCAGGGGCTGATATTAATATCGAAGTAATAAGTACTTCAGAGATTAGTGTTTCGTGTTTAGTTCAAGCCGACAAAGTTAAGGCAGCGGTCAATGCGATCCATAACCGTTTTTTTCCTGAAAAGTGAAGTTAACTGCTATTTTTTTCAACGTATTTCAGCCTCTATTTGAAGACATGCTATTAACGGCTACCAAAATTCTTTCGAATGGAGGTTTTGCAAAATGTCAAGAAGCAGAAAACCTGTAAATCCGGCTGCGCAACAAGCGCTTGATCGTCTGAAAGAAGAAACAGCGGCTGAAATCGGTTTGAAAGATTACAAAAACACTTACAAAGGTGCATTGACTTCGGCCGATAATGGTCGCGTTGGTGGTCAAATGGTTCGTAAAATGATTCAAGCTCAGGAAAACCAATTCAAATAATTGGCACTAAGCAGGCCAAAAGGCCTGCTTTAATTTTTTTTTGTTTAAAATGAGAGGAATTATGTGCCGTATAACGAATTAAATATTATTAAACACTTTTTAAGTATTGTATAAAAAGGGCTTAGACCAACAACATTATGGAGAGCAATATTTATTATGCTTCTCATAATAAATATATAAGGGGGAAGATTAATGACTTATAGTTTTGCAGCGTCACATGCAAAGGGAAAAGCTGCCAAGGATAAGATTTTCGGCGCCAATGCAGCTGCTGTAGCTGCCGAAGTGAAGTATGGTAAAGCTGCGGTAGCGAACGCAACAATTGGGGCATTACTGGACGATAATGAGGTACTAACATGCCTGCCTACGGTTGAAAAAGTATTTAGAAATTTGCCGACCTCTGAGATAATCGCCTATGCTCCAATTTCTGGTTTGCCTAGTTATCTGGAGGCAGCAATTAATCTAACTTTTGGCAACCACAAACCAGACGCGTATATTGACGCTGTTGCCACGGCTGGTGGTTCAGGCGTTATTCATCATGCTATTTGGAACTATACTGAATTTGGCAATACGGTTTTGACCTCTGACTGGTTCTGGGGACCATACCGGGTATTATGCCAGGATGCTTTGCGAAAATTAGATACATATCAACTTTTTGATGAAAACCTTAATTTCAACATCAAGGCCTTTGAAAGTAAAGTAAATGAACTGATAGCAAAACAAGAAAGTTTGCTGGTTATTATTAATGCTCCGGCTCATAACCCGACTGGCTATAGTTTGACAGACGCAGAATGGGATCAAGTAATAGATGTTTGCAAATCAATACCTAAAGAAAAACGAATTACAATATTAGTTGATATTGCATATCTTGACTACGCCGGCGAAGCTGATGCAAGCCGCGCTTTTATGACCAAGTTTGGCGGACTGCCTGAAAACATCCTTGGTATTTTTGCTTTCAGTATGTCAAAAGGCTATACTATGTATGGTCAGCGTTGCGGGGCTATGATAGGCGTTTCCTCCAATAAAGATGTAATAACTGAGTTTGCCGCAATAAATCAGTATACTAGTCGAGCAACCTGGTCAAATATCAGCCGGTCGCCGATGCAGTTATTAGCTACTATTTACAACGATAAAATATTACTTGCAGATGTACAACGCGAACGAGCTGAGCTCTATAAGCTTATTAGGGAACGGGCAGATATCTTTATGCAAGAAGCCAAGGAATCTAATTTAAAAATGCTTCCGTATATCGCTGGCTTTTTCCTAACAATTCCTGCTAAAGATCCTGATGCGGTTTGCGACAAACTTCATGATGATAATATTTTTGCTGTTCCGCTTGCAAAAGGTGTACGTATTGCCGTTTGCGCTGTGTCTGCAGCAAAAATAAAGGGTATGGCCGGGAAAGTTGCAAAGGCAATGGCAGCGGTCGAAAAATAATAAAAAATCTACTAACCAAGGGGGCTATTTGCTGTAGTCCCTTTTTCCATTATAATCCTTTCTTATCATGAACTTTTTTGGGGATAATAGCATTAAAGGAGGCATGATAAGATGGGCTATTATAATAAGAACTGGATAGATGATACTCCAATGGAATTTCCACGGTGGGCATTTTGGTTAGTTCATGTAGTTGGGCCAATTCTAATTTTTATATGGGGAATGCGTTTTGCTATCCATCGGTCGCCTCTCTCTTTAATGGGTTATCGCCTAATGCGTAAATTAGCGCGGCGATAAGAAAAGGGTGGACAGTAGTTCACCCTTTTTTTACATATTTCGTCCCTTGATGTTGTCTTATCTGGCTATAGGTGGTAAAATTATTTTTAGTCCTTGAGGAAGATTTTACATATCATAAGGCTTATAAATGAAGGAGAGGCGACCCAATGTTTAATTTTAGATCAAAAGAGGACGAGTTTTTTAAGCTTTTTTCCGAAAGCGCAAAGTTATTACGGGATGGCGCTTATATTCTTAACGAAGTAATGAACGATCACGCTAAAATTGGTGAAAAAATCACTCAAATGGCTAACCTGGAACATGAGGCTGATGATCATAATGATGCGATAATTGACAAGCTCAACCAAACGTTTATCACCCCGCTGGACCGGGAAGATATTTACGCTATGGCAAACATGCTTGATGATGGTGTTGATGCGGTTCAGGGCATACTTGAACGGATGATGCTTTATCGCACCGGTAAGCCATCTGAAGGAGCTATTGAATTAAGCCGACTTATGGCTGATTGCGCTGATGAAATTCTTAAGGCTTTTGAGCTATTAAAAAATATCAAGGGAAATCAGCATAAGATACTTGATCATACTAGAAAAATTGTTGTGTTGGAGAGCGAAGGCGATCGTATTTATCGCCAAGAGGTTGCTTACTTGTTTACATCTGGTGGAGATACTCTTGAAATTATTAAATGGAAAGAGGTATTAGAGAATCTTGAAAATGCTCTTGACCATTATGAGAGCATTGCTGACTTGATACGGGGCGTGGTTATGAAGTATGCCTGATATTTTAATAATCGTTGTTGTTGTTTTAGCCCTTGGATTTGACTATATTAATGGCTTTCACGATACTGCTAATGCAATAGCTACTTCGGTATCGACTAGGGCATTAACCCCACGAACAGCTATCTGGTTGGCAGCAGGACTAAATTTTTTAGGGGCAATGTATAGTACCGGTGTAGCCAAAACTATCGGCAGTGACTTAGTTAAGTCAGCCCAAATGGTTAACGAATATATAATAATTGCCGCCATGGTTGGAGCTATATTCTGGAACCTCTTAACCTGGTGGCTTGGAATACCGAGCAGTTCCTCACATGCCCTAATTGGTGGCGTGGTAGGGGCAGTAATAGTTTCAACAGGGTTTGCGGCACTGAAAGCTGAGGGCATCTTAAAAATAGTAGCCTCGCTTATTTTGTCACCGATTGCTGCCATATTAACGGGACTTGTTATTATGACCCTGTTGTTTTGGATTTTTGGCAAGATGGCTCCATCAAAACTAAATTCTAAATTTAAACGACTCCAGATATTATCAGCTGCGATGATGTCGTTTTCTCATGGTTCTAATGATGCTCAGAAGGCAATGGGGATTATAACGCTTGCCTTGGTCAGCGGCGGTTATCTAAGTACGTTTGAGGTGCCGACCTGGGTTAAAATTTCGGCAGCGCTGGCAATGGGAGCAGGAACTGCGGCCGGTGGTTGGCGAATAATCAAAACAATGGGCGGTAAGATATTTAAACTGGAGCCTATAAGCGGTTTTGCTGCGGATCTCAATTCGTCAATTATCATCTTCAGTGCAACCTTATTACATTTGCCTGTTAGTACAACCCACGTAGTTTCCGGGTCAATTATGGGTGTAGGTACAGCAAAGCGAGTTAGCGCTGTTCGGTGGGGGGTTGCTCAGCAAATGTTGGCCGCTTGGGTACTTACCATACCATGTACTGCATTAGTAAGCGGTATTGCATATAAATTTATAGAATTGGCAGTCTTATAATTAATTTAGCAAATTACGTATCTTCTTTTGCTGTTCAAACTTATACAATAGTAAGACCCTACATCGCTGGTTCTAGAAGTAGGGTCTCATGTTTTTTCAAAGCGGGATACAATAGGTTTTAAAAGGGAGAGTGTGCGAATTTATGAAAGAGATTCTCGTATCATATGGTAATGGTGAAGAGCGATATGCATGCGGTACTACATTGCTTCAAATTAGCCAAGATGCACAGAAGTTTTTTGACACGCCAATTGTAGCAGCTAGAATTAATAATGAGATAAAGGGTTTAGAATCGCAAGTGACTGAAGATTGTAACATTGAGTTTCTTGATTTAAAGACTGAAGTTGGCAATAGAATATACCAACGCAGCTTAGCGTTCATTATGGTTACGGCAGTTCAGGAAATATTCCCATATGGTGAAGTCACGGTAGAGCATTCGCTTGGTAATGGCTTATACTGTGAATTACATCTTGGCCGCGAAGTAACGCCTGACGATATTGCTAAATTAGAGCAGAAAATTAAACTAATAATTAAGGAAGATCGCTTAATTGTTAAAAAGACTTTACCAATTGCTGAAGCTATTAACTTATTTTCCGCGTCAGGCCAAATCGAGAAGGTTAAGCTACTTGAACAGTTAGACCGTGATAAAGTGGATATTTACTATTGTGGCGCTTCGTATGATTATCTTCATGGTACAATGGTACCATGCACCGGATATATAAAAATCTTTGCTCTGACTTATTATAAGCCTGGGTTTATATTGCGTTTTCCAACTAAAGATGAACCTTCGGCAATTCCCGCTTTTGTTGATCAACCTAAATTAGCCCAGATATTCCGTGAAGCTGAGCGGTGGGGTGGGATACTTAAGTGTGGCTACGTAGCGAGCTTAAACGATTATATACATAAGAATGAAATCGGTGATATTATAAGAGTTGCCGAGGCTTTGCACGAAAAAAAGATTGCTCAGATAGCCGATTTTGTCTCGGAGCATCGAGATAAAGTAAGGATTATACTAGTCGCAGGTCCTTCATCGTCCGGAAAGACTACCTTCGCTCAGCGGCTAAGTATCCAGCTTCGCGTAAATGGTTTTCGTCCAATTCCAATCTCGCTTGATGACTACTTTGTAGATCGGGAGTTTACTCCGCGAGATGAAAATGGTGAATATGATTTTGAAGCTATTGAGGCCATCGATTTGCCGCTGTTTAATGATCATCTTACAAGGCTTTTAAATGGCGAAGCAGTGAGTATCCCAACTTATAATTTTAAAACCGGGCAAAGGGAATTCAATAATAGAATTATACAGATAAAGGCTGATCAACCGCTTATTATTGAAGGCATTCATGGCCTTAATGAGCGATTGACCAGCGCAATACCACGCGACCATAAAATAAAAGTGTATATAAGCGCTCTGACCCAGTTATCGATTGATAATCATAACCGTATTCCAACGACAGATACAAGATTGATCAGACGACTAGTTCGCGACAATCAGTTTCGGGGTCATGATGCGCTCAGAACGCTAGAGCTTTGGCGCTCAGTACGTCGGGGTGAGGATCGTAATATTTTTCCCTTCCAAGAAGATGCGGATATTATGTTCAACTCAGCTTTAATTTATGAACTGAGTGTCTTGAAAAAATATGCCGAGCCATTATTAAAAAAGGTCAACAACAGTCGGCCTGAGTATTCTGAAGCCAAACGCCTGCTAAACTTTCTTAGTCATTTTGCTTCAATAGATGACGTCGATATCCCTAGTACTTCAATACTGCGGGAGTTTATCGGAAAGTCTTGCTTTTAGCAGAAAACCTGTTACGATCTATGTCTAAGAATAAAAAAGAAACCTGGCATACGCCAGGTTTCTTTTTTATTAGCGATTGTTAGCAAAGAAGTTGAGGGCAACTTCAGGGAACAATGCATAGGACAGAACGTCCTCCATTGAAGCATTCGGATAACCTTTTTCAGCCAGTTCAGCTTTCAGTTTATCCAATTGCGGCGGAATATCATCAGCAGGACGATGGGATATAATTTCTTCGTCTCCGATAATTAATTCGCGTACATCATCAGCTACTGGTCTGATAGTACGGCCATATTTGCCGCGAGCTAAGTCTTTAACTTCGCGAGGAACGATTTTGTAACGCTCGCCCATCATTACGTTAAAGGTAGCCATGGAGCCAACAATTTGGCTGGTAGGAGTTACGAGCGGAGGATAGCCAAGGTCTGCACGAACGCGTGGCATTTCATCAAGCAACTCGCCGTATTTGTCTTCCATACCTTGCTCTTTTAACTGGTTGCGCAGGTTGGAGAGCATGCCGCCAGGGATTTGGAAGGTAAGAACTTTAGTGCTGACGTCAAAAGCAGTGTTAAGACCGAAGTCTTGTCCAAGGGACTTTTTAACAGCAGTGAAGTGCTCGGCAACCGGATAAAGGTCTTCTTTCTTAATGCCGGTATCGCGGTCAGTGCCTTCCATAGCAGCGATGATAGACTCGGTACAAGGTTGGGAAGTACCAAGCGCAAACGGTGAAAGGGCACAGTCAACGATGTCAACGCCAGCTTCAGCGGCTTTGAGGTATGCCATTGAAGCCATGCCGCTGGTATAGTGGCAATGTAAGTGAATAGGCACTTTGATTTTTGGATCGTTTTTCAGTGCTTTGACCAAGTCATAAGCAGCATACGGCGAGATAAGACCTGCCATGTCTTTAATACAAATGGAGTCAACACCGCGGTCAACCAGATCGTGAGCCANTTGCAGATAGCTCTCGGTAGTGTGATACGGGCTGATAGTGTATACGCAAACGCCTTGAACGTGAGCACCTGCAGCTTTACCTGCTTTAATGCCGACTTCGAGGTTACGAACGTCGTTTAGAGCGTCGAATATACGAATTACGCCAATGCCATGCTCAACCATTTTCTTAACGAACATTTCTACAACGTCGTCAGCATAGTTGTTGTAACCAAGGATATTCTGACCTCTGAGCAGCATGGAGATAGGAGTTTTCTTCAGGTGTGAACGGAGAGTTTTGAGGCGCTCCCAAGGATCTTCGTTCAAGAAACGCAGGCAGCTGTCAAAAGTAGCTCCGCCCCATGCTTCGAGAGCCCAGTATCCCATATTGTCAAGTACTTCCAATTGGGGGAGCATATCAGTGATACGCATACGGGTTGCAGCTAGTGACTGATGACCGTCACGAAGCACTGTTTCCATAATTTTAAGTGGTTTCTTGGCCATGAATTATGTACCTCCTTAATATTATATAGGCAGCTATGACCCAAGCTTACGCGTATTTATTGCAAATGGCAGACGGGCAGATTACAATGTCGCTCAGGTTGTCCGGATAGACATGATACCAATAGGCGAATTAAATTTGCTGTTTGCCGTATGCAAGAAAATTTTCTAAAAAATTTAGATTTTAGAAAAACCGCGCAGGCCGGTCTAAAACAATCTAATTATAGTTGATATATACAGGTTTTGTCAATCTATTGGTACATTTAGTAATTGCTTTTTATGGTAGGTTTTCACTGCTAAATAGGGATTTTTTACCTATTTAGTAAGCTTTCTTGCTAATAGCTCCGAGATAGGACTTTTACCTGTAAGCTGAGGGATAGTTTCGGTGTAGCCCAGTTTTGTTAATATAGCATAGACTTGTGGATTTTCAACTGGTGTACGGTTTTGAGATTGGTTCCCATAACTCTGAACTTGAAACGTACCTTCTTCGGCCGGAAGTAACCTTCCTGGACCTCCGACACAGCCTCCTTTACAGGCCATTCCTTCAATGAAGTTGGCCGTAATTTGCCCGCTATTAATCTGTGCAAGCAATTTTTGGCAATCAGGAATACCATCGACTTTAACTGGATTAAAGGATTGCGTCCGATGGTGGATGAGCTGAGATATTGTTTCAGCAACTGCTGCGCTAACACCCCCAGTATGGGCATAGACACGTCCTGCCCATGAAGCTGTTGGTTTTTCATCATCTGCTAGCTCTGCAGGTGTAATACCAGCAGCATCAAAAATCGTTGACAGTTCCTGAAAGGTTAAGACGAAATCTATCGCTCCCCTTAGATCTGGTAAAAGCGCTTCAGATTTTTTTGCAACGCACGGTCCAATGAAAACGACTTTGGCGTTAGGCTCTAATGCTTTCAAAACTCGTCCTGATGCAATCATTGGTGAGACAGTAGGCGATATATGTTGGACAAGATCGGGATACTTGTTTTCAATCAGTTTAATCCAGACCGGGCAACAGCAGCTAGTAAGCATAAAATCTTCATTAGTTTTGACTTTTTCATCGAACTCAAAAGCCTCTTTCATAGTTATCAAATCAGCAAACAGCGCAGTTTCTATCATATCCGTAAACCCAAGTGCGAGCAATGCTGAGCGCAACTTACCAGCAGTAACTTGGTCGCCGAATTGGCCAGCGAAGGCAGGAGCTACCGATGCATAAACAGGGGTTGATCGTTGGCGTAAAATATTGATAAGAGGTACAAATTGGGATTTTTCAGCAAGGGCACCTAATTTACACATAGTAACACAATGCCCTTCGCCCAGGCATTTATCATAATCAATTTTAATCCTGCCGTCGGCGTCACGGCTTATAGCACCCATAGCGCAGGCCTTGCCGCATTCATGCCCAGCGTTGGTACATAGGTCACAGGCAGCGGTATTAGCAACTACAACAGGCTCATTGCTCATACCCATGAGAACCTCTTCATCATCAGAATCTAGTATTTGATCAGTGAGGATTAAGTCCCATTGCAATTCTAATTTGATTGGCTACATAGCGGCGGCTTACTTTGTCCTTAAATTCATTCTCTATTGCCTGACAAATTTCTTCCCTGCGTTCAAATAGGTTACCTTCCCAGGCAGCTTTTGCTACATGATACAAAACACTGGGCTTGATTCTTTTAGTTTCCAATTTAAAACACCTCATTAAAAAACAATCAGTTGAACGCTTGTATTATTACCTGTAATCGTGTGATTTATATTATTTGCAATAGAAATGTTAGTTATAAAGGGCTAATTAAAAGTCAATAACTAAAATTAGGCCGAAAGAATTTGCCGAATAGATATCAATTGACCGACACAGAATATTAATCGTAAGTAATTTAGCAAACTGATAAGAATTTTGAGCCTCCCGAATGAAGATCCGTTACAGCAGACTTGTGAGGTGGCATAATGGAAAAGGTATGTCCGATATGTAATGCCTTGGAGGAAGTTCATGAAAGTTGCCCGCATTGTGGCAATGAAATGCTTGACGGAGGAGCACTTCAAAATTATCTTGGGCCATATAGTCCTTATATGGAAGGGGATTTAATTCCGCATAGTAGTTTTGAACAAGGGTGTGTTCATCTTGTGTACTGCCCTGCTTGCCATTATGATATGAAAGTCTCTTGGACCTTTGTTATTATTTGAAACGGATAAATTGAGCAGGTAAACACATACTATAAACAGGTTTAGTCTAATGAAGAATTAACAGGGGGTGCATTTATAATGGCAAACGCTAATCCGACTGTAAAATGTACTGTTGACCAATGCACACATTATATGCCTGGCGATCAATGCATGGCTGCTAAAATTAGTATTTTTAATGATGAAACAACAGGGAAATCCTCGACCTCCGCTGATACTCAGTGCAAAGCATTTCATCATCGTAAAACGGTTGGTGATATGGTCGGTGCTCTTCACAATGTAAATGTTGGCGGTATGGTTTCATCTGCTTTCCTTAATGGTACGCAAGTTACTCCTACGGTAGAATGCTTTGTCAGCAATTGTAAGTTTTGGGAGAATGGCAACTTGTGTCATGCATCAGAAATAAAAGTGGCTGGGGCCAATGCGGCACGGACGCCTGATACTGATTGTGAAACATATCAACCTAAATAACACAGAAAGCCGGGGATGCTTCCCCGGCTTTCTGTGTTATTTGATTTGGTAGATTTCATTATTTTGATTTACTGGATCTGAGGGGTAGGGAACGTAACATGCAACTGGGATAGCAATTATAAGAGGAATAATAGCCAAAAGCAATGCGCTATTCAAGCCAAAATTATCAGCAATTGCCCCGGTCAAAGCCGCCCCGGCGCCACCTAGGCCAAATGAAAGGCCTAACATCATACCGGAGGTCATAGCGGCATTGCCTGGGAGTATCCGCTGAGCCCAAACGATTGAGGAGGGGACAGTGCTCTGTAAGGCCGCGCCACAAACTATAAGTAACAACCAAGCTATCCAATTAAATGTGTCATAATTTAAAAATAAATACATAACAGGTATGCATATAATCAATGATCCTATCACACATTTCTTGTGGCCTAGCTTATCGCCGATATAGCCGCCAACACAACTGCCAAAAGCGCCGCCCATCAAGAAAAGCGTCAGCATACTGCCGGCGAAAGTGGCTGTTGCTCCTTTTATTGCTAAAAGAATAGGTAGGAAAGTCAAAAGCGATACCTGTGCCCACGAGCGTAGAGCCATAACGGCATTAAGTTTAATTAAGCCACTGTTTTTATACCAAGGTAATACTTGCGTAGCGTTATCCCTTGCAAGGGATGCAAGGTTAATCCGGTGAATGCCGGCAAAATAGAATGCCGCAGTTAGTAGAAAGGCCGGTATTATTAGCCACGGTAAATTCTTAGTACCATATTGAACAAGGTAATAAATAATTGCTGCCGGAGCTAAGGCGAACCCTAGATTGCCGCCACCTATGAAAATTGCCATTGCCAAGCCTTTATTTTCCGGTAATGCTACTTTACCAATGAGACTGGAGCCTAAAGGGTGAAAGAACGAGGTCGCGAGCCCAGAAAAGGCTACTCCAATATAAAGCAGCAGCAAATTGGGGCTTAAGGGCGATAGGCAAATAAAGATTGCGCTAACTAGGATTGTAAGCAGAAGTGTCCAAGCATACCCTCGGCGATCAATTAAATAGCCGCAAAATGGTTGAATAACATTAGAGGTCAGCGAGTAAACCATAACCAGCAAACCGCTGCTTGTTAAAGAAAGCCCAAGGGTGCTTATAAACACAGGCAAAAGCGGCGGTAAAAAGTTAGCATAAAAATCGCTAAGAAAATGTCCAGCTGTTAAAAGCCAGACGGAATACCACGAGGTACCGGACGCTTTAGTGTTTTGCATGGCAGCCGCATGAACACTCTTTGCTGTGGGAAGATATCTCGATCGGGCCAAGTTGGTGTTTTATCTGATTTTTTATATTATCAATATATAGTCGGCGTAAACGAGTTTGTTCTTCACGTTCTTGTTCCGTCAGATTATTTTCTCGCTGTTTTTTGGCGAGCTCATTAATTCTTGCTATTACTTCTGGTGTAATCATTTTTAGCCCTCACTTTAAAACATTATTGTAAAAATGCTAGCAGATAATGATTGCGCTGTCAATTACATTACCCTTGGATTCATGGTGTGAACAATAAAAGTATTACTTTCATAATCTATAGTAATTCCACCAGAGGAATGGGGGTATGGGATGTGTACGATTTAATAATTATTGGCGGCGGGCCGGCTGGCATGACAGCATCAGTATACGCCGCCCGTAAAAAAATGAAAACTTTACTTGTAACTAAAGAGTTTGGCGGACAGCCAATGTGGACTATGGATATTGAAAATTATATGGGATATCAGTTTATTACAGGGCCTGAATTAATGGTCAAGTTTGAAGAACAAGTGCGGCGTTATTCAGTAAATATTAAATATGAAGAAGTTACAAAGCTGCAAGTGAATGAAGATGGGACATTCAAAGTAATGACCGATGCTGATGTACACCAAGCTAAATGCGTTATAATTTGCTCAGGGAAGCGTCCCCGGAGACTTGAAGTTCCCGGTGAAGAAGAATTTACTGGACGGGGTGTAACTTATTGCGCGACTTGTGATGGACCATTATATGCCGGGAAAAATGTTGCCGTAATCGGCGGTGGGAATTCCGCGCTGCAAGCGGCGATTGAATTAAGCGCCATAGCTAATAAAGTCTATCTAGTTGCTCGTAGAAACTTCATCGCTGATCCGATTGTTATCGATAAGATGAATGAATCTAATAACATCATAAAACTAATAGGATACAGTGTAGCGGGAATATATGGTCAAGACTTTGTCGAAAGGCTTGTTATAAAGTGTACAGCAGATGAACGTATAACAGAGTTAGATGTCCAAGGCGTATTCATAGAAATTGGCCTAAACCCAAATTCAGAATTTGCAGAGGGAATAGTTGGTATGAGTAAAGACCGTGAAATAATAGTCGATTGCCGAACAAGCACAGGGATACCGGGACTTTTTGCGGCTGGAGATGTAAACAATGGTCCTGACAAGCAGATTGTAATAGCTGCAGGCGATGGGTCAAAAGCGGCACTTATGGCCTATGAATATTTGCTGCACAGAAAGTAATTATATACTTTTAAGCCGAAAGGCTTTTTTTCTTTTGCCTTCCTGCAGGAATAAGACGTCTTTTGTCGAAGAACAAAGTTTTACAAAAAAAGTGCTAGGTTATACTAGCCATATCTAAGAGCAATAATTATATGGAGTGTGATTATATGAAAGTTGTAGTTACAATTGTTGGACAAGACCGCGTAGGTATAATTGCTGCAGTTAGCAAAATTTTAGCTGAAAACAATATTAATATTCTAAAGATTAACCAAACCATTCTAGATGGCTTTTTTAACATGGTAATGATTGCCGATATGACTGAAAGTAAGGTTAATTTAGCAACGCTACAACAAATGCTTGGTGAGACCGGAAAGCAAATGGGTTTACAAATGAAAGCTCAACATGAGGGTATATTCCGCAGTATGCATAGAATTTAACCATAGCCCAAAACAAGGAGGATATTATGTTTACTATTTCTGATATATTTGAAACCAATCGAATGATTGAAGAAAATAAACTTGACGTTAGAACAATTACGCTCGGTATTAGTCTCAGAGACTGCGGACACCCTGATCTTAAATGTTTTTGCAATAATATCTACGATAAAATTACCAAGACAGCAGTAAACCTTGTGAATACAGGTGAACAAATTGAGTCGGAATTTGGAATTCCGATAATAAATAAACGTATTTCAGTTACACCAATAGCCATTGCTGCCGAGGCTGTAAAAACCGACAGCTATGTACCTATTGCAGAAACTCTGGATAGAGCAGCCAAAGCAGTAGGCGTGAATTTTATTGGTGGCTTTTCGGCTTTAGTTGAAAAAGGCTATACAAAGGGCGACGGCGTTCTGATTAAATCGATACCGGAAGCTCTTGCTGTTACAGAACGCGTATGTTCGTCAGTTAATTTGGCATCAACTAAAACCGGGATCAATATGGACTGTGTTCGAGAGATGGGAGAGATTATCAAACGGACCGCGGAACTTACCCGCGACCGGGATGCATTGGGCTGTGCAAAACTTGTAGTATTTGCGAATGTACCTGGGGACAATCCGTTTATGGCTGGCGCATTTCATGGGATAGGTGAGCCTGAAACTGTAATCAACGTAGGTGTTAGCGGGCCGGGGGTAGTGAAAAGAGCGTTAGAAGAAGTCAAAGGCTGTGATTTTAGTACCGTTGCTGAGACTATAAAAACGACGGCGTTTAAAATTACCAGAGTAGGCCAGCTAGTAGCACAAGAAGCGTCGCGCCGTCTTGGGGTGCCCTTTGGTATTGTTGACCTTTCACTTGCTCCGACTCCAGCTGTAGGTGACAGCGTTGCGTTTATTCTAGAAGAGATGGGACTAGAAAGCTGCGGTGCCCCAGGGACAACCGCTGCCTTAGCGATGCTCAATGATGCAGTAAAAAAAGGTGGTCTTATGGCATCTTCCCATGTTGGCGGGCTAAGCGGAGCCTTCATCCCAGTGAGTGAAGACGCCGGTATGATCGCCGCTGTTGAGCGCGGCAGCTTGACCTTGGAAAAGCTTGAGGCGATGACTTGTGTTTGTTCAGTAGGGCTTGATATGATAGCAGTCCCAGGCGATACTACCGCCGCCACTATTTCGGCTATAATTGCTGATGAGGCAGCGATCGGCATGATTAATAATAAAACAACGGCAGTTCGAATTATTCCTGTTCCAGGAAAAGAAGTTGGCGATAATGTTGAGTTTGGCGGGCTCTTAGGTCATAGCCCCATTTTAGCGGTAAATAAATTTAAGGCCGATAAATTTATTGCGCGCGGCGGACGAATTCCTGCTCCAGTTCGCAGTTTGACCAACTAGATGTGTACTAGATAATAAGGAGGATGGTATGAAAATTTCAGGCAAGAGAAAAAAAGCGATACTTGCCGTGTTGGAGGAAACTTATAAAAACACAACAACAGCATTAGCTTATAGTTCACCGTTTGAATTATTAATAGCTGTTATACTGTCAGCACAGTGCACAGATGAACGCGTGAATATAATAACGGCGTCCTTGTTTGCCGAATATAACACTCCGACTAAAATATTAGCGCTTGGCCAAGCCGGACTCGAAGATTATATTAAGGGGTGCGGCTTATATCGAAATAAAGCTAAGAATATAATAGCCACATGTGAGTTACTGTGCCGTGAGCATAACAGTGAGGTACCGGCCAGTTTTGAGGAGTTAATAAAACTGCCAGGGGTAGGGCGTAAAACGGCCAATGTTATTTTAAGCCAACTATTTAATATTCCGGCAATAGCAGTTGATACCCATGTGTTTAGAGTGTCCAACCGATTAGGATTAGCAGAGGGCAAGACACCAGATCAAGTTGAACTCGGACTTATGGAGTCTATCCCTAAAGCGAAATGGGCTGCAGCTCACCACTGGCTAATATGGCATGGTCGCAGGATATGTAAAGCACGAAATCCTGAATGTGGAAATTGCCCAATTTCCGATATGTGCCCAAGCTCTAAAGTGAAGAATCAATCTCAGAAAAATATTGAATAAATATTAACATCGTTGTATTATTATACTGAGAGGAGGGGTTGATTTGATCTACCGCAAGGCTACTTTTAAAGATGTTGAGGCTGTTCACAAGCTAGTCAATGAATATGCTGACCAAGGATTAATGTTATCACGTTCTCGAAATGTCTTATATGAAACGCTGCGTGACCTTGTTGTTGCCGAAAACGACGGGGTAATAGTGGGTGTCGGAAGCCTTCACCTAACCTGGGATGAACTGGCTGAAATTAGAGCCCTAGCGGTTGCCCCTCATATTACTAAGGCTGGTATCGGGCGAAATATTGTTGAAACTCTTACTGCTGAAGCCACGCAATTAGGCGTGAGGACATTATTTACATTAACCTATCAGCCGGGATTCTTCGCTAAACTGGGGTTTGAAGAGGTATCAAAGGATCTTTTGCCGCACAAGGTATGGAAAGAGTGTATCAATTGCGCCAAATTTCCTAATTGTGACGAAACTGCGATGATCAAGAAAATATAGTAGACTTAATTTCATAAGTATAATAAAAAGGGATTCTAGGAGTAACTCCTGGAATCCCTTTTTGGTATTTAAATTTCTAATGATTCTCCTGGCTGGAGAACGTGTACCGGGATGTTAAGCTTGTTTTCTACGGTATTTTTAAAGTGTTCCGGCGACTGTGCTATGAGCGGCCATGTGTTATAGTGCATGGGAATGACTGCTTTAGGCTTCAGTAGATTAACCGCCTCAACAGCATCTTCTGGTCCCATAGTGAAGTTATCGCCAATCGGAAGTAAGGCATAATCAATTGTTTCTAAGTGCCCCAAAAGCTCCATATCACCAAATAGGCTGGTATCGCCGGAAAAATAAATGTTTTTGCCATTAAAATTGACGATAAACCCGCAAGCATGTCCGCCTTCTACTCCTGCACCATGAAATGCAGGGGTTATTCTAACATATCCAAAGCTAAATTTATGCTTGCCGCCAATATGCATGGCATGAACTTTACAGCCCTCTTTTTCGCAGAGATAGGCTATTTCAGCTGTTGAGATAACAGTGGCTGATGTTCGTTTTGCAATATCAACAGTATCGCCCAGGTGATCGAAATGGGCGTGAGATACAAGAATATAGTTGCAACTAATTTGAGAAGGCTGGGCTTTTTGAAAAGGATTAGCCGATAAAAAAGGATCAAATAATAGCGCGGTGTCGTTATTTTCCAAGTGAAAACAAGCGTGACCCAAAAACCTCAATCTACTCATAGCAAACCTCCATTTTAAATTATTGATTATAGCTTAGCCAGAAATTACCTAATATTATTCGTTGGAGCTGGGTTACATTCCTTTTCAATTTTTGTCTTCTCTACCTCTTTTTCATAGGGATTTATTATGCTTTCCTTGTTGAAAATATAGATGAAAAGGAGGTTTTATAATGGCTCAGGAAAGGACGATTATCGCGCAATTTCCGTCGAGCACCAAAGCAGAAGAAGTTGTGAATGCCTTATATTCAAAAGGAGTTAGCGATGTTCATGTAAAAAGAAACAGTCGGTTTGGTGTTTCGCTTGATGCCAATATGCAGGACTCTTTATCATCGAATTATACCGAGACATTAACGGGACTGACGGTGTTTTCAGCTGATACGCCAGATGATGAAAATAATTCTGCCCGCATATTAATGGGCTCTGATCCGTCCGTTAGCGGCTATAGTGGTCGCGGTTATGGTCTAGCAGGCGGGTATGCTTTTACGATGGTCATTTTTGTGCCGGAAGAAAAAGTAGAGGAAGTAGCGGAACTTATAAAACAACATGGTGGCGAAACATAAATAGCGAGTTAATTAATGTCTTTGCATGACCTTTTAAAGGTCTTTTTTTTTATACAATTATTTTCAGAAGGAATATTTTGGAAGCAAGGAGAATATTCCTTTTGTTAGATATAAAAGTATATACCTATGACTTAATTCAGTTTTTAATTTCGGGGAGGGTGTTATGGTAATAGAAATTCACTTATATGATTCATTGAGAAACTATTTGCCTTCCAGTCCGAGCGGTATTGTGACGGTTGATGTTCTTGGCGACATATCTGTCGGAGAACTGCTTGATGAACTTGATATTGATAAAGATGCGGTTTCAATAATTATTGTAAACAATCAGAAAGGCAGCCTTAACCAAATTCTTCACGATGGTGATAAACTAAGTCTATTTGGCAGATTATAAGCCCAAATAGAATTTTAGAATAATTTCTCTAAGATCTAAAAATAATACTTGACAACGAGTATTATTTAATTTAAACTGATAACTAAATAAAATGATATCAAAAAGTCAATGATTGGGAGAAGTAAATCAAACGTTTTTTTCAGAGAGCCGAGGGTTGGTGAGACTCGGTAAAGGCGTTGGTTGAAATACACCCATGAGATGCAGGTTGAAGAGTTTAGTAGACTGCGCCGGAATGCCACCGTTACAGGGCTAGGGTATCGGATAGAGAAGTCCCGTACCTGAAATAAGCGGCTTGCATAGCAATGCAAGCAGGGTGGTACCACGGGTAGTTAAATCCCGTCCCTGTTCAGGGACGGGATTTTTTGCATTTTCATATGAAAGCAGGAGGATGGTAGCATGGTGATGATGGTAAGTCGTGATTTTAAACAACAAGATACTGTAGTTGATGTAGGAGGGGTAAAAATCGGCAGTGATAAGGTTGCAGTTATGGCTGGGCCGTGCGCGGTGGAAAGCAGGGACCAACTGCTTCTGTCAGCTCGAGCTGTTAGTAATGCCGGCGCGCAATTTCTGCGCGGCGGGGCATTCAAACCTCGAACTTCGCCGTATTCTTTCCAGGGTCTAGAGGAGTACGGCTTAAAGTTACTAGCTGAAGCACGTGAGCAGACTGGTTTAAAGATTGTAACTGAAGTTATGGACGCTGAAGCGGTGCCTTTGGTAAGTAAGTATGCTGATGTTCTGCAAATCGGCTCTCGAAATATGCAGAATTTCCATTTGCTTCGTACAGTAGGAAGAATTGATAAACCCATTCTTCTAAAACGTGGCTTATCAGCAACCGTTAATGAATGGTTAAACGCCGCCGAGTATATATTGTGTGAGGGTAATCAAAATGTTATTTTGTGTGAAAGGGGTATAAGAACCTTTGAAGACTGTACTCGTAACACGCTTGATTTGAGTGCAGTAGCAATGGTAAAAACGATGAGCCATTTACCGGTTATTGTTGATCCTAGTCATGGCACTGGAGTATGGCAGCTAGTCGAACCTATGTCAAAAGCAGCAATTGCTGCTGGCGCTGATGGCCTAATAATCGAAGTTCACCCCAATCCAGCCCAAGCTTTGTCAGATGGTCAGCAATCGCTCACGCCTGAAAATTTTGCCGGACTAATGGACCATATTGATAATGTTGCTTTAGCTATGGGGAAGAAGCTATCATGAGCATGCTAAATATTACTATTATTGGGTTAGGGTTAATTGGCGGGTCAATAGGGCTTGCGTTTAAGGATAAATTGCAGGGTGGAAGTATTATATCCGGATGGGATATAAATCCTGAGGTAAGAGACCTTTCGTTAGAAAGAAAAGTTGTTGACCGTATTTCAAGTAATCTTGCTGACGCTGTGCACGATGCGGATGTCGTATTCTTATGTACGCCAGTGTTGCAGATGTTATCAATTGTTGAGCGTATAGCTCCGTATATGAAAAAAGGTGCTGTGCTTACTGACGTAGGCAGCACTAAGCAATTTGTTTTTGAAAAAATCGAGCAGATGCTTCCGCCAGGAGTAAATTATGTGGGCGGTCACCCTATGGCAGGTAGTGAACGAAGTGGCGTTGCAGCTGCTGACAAGGAACTGTTTATGAATAAATATTATATTCTTGTAAGCAGTCCAAAAACGCCGCCTGCAGCGATAGGAATGATAAGATCATTGATAGCGTTAACAGGGGCTATAATAACAACGATGGACATGGAGAAACATGATTTGTATGCCGCAATGACTAGTCATGTGCCGCATGTTACGGCAGCAGCGTTAGTTAACCTGCTTGAACATCTTAGCGAGCCGGAAGGCTTGCAGTTAGCAGGGGGTGGGTTTCGCGACACTACCCGTATTGCAGGCTCCGATGCTGATGTATGGGCAGATATTTGTGTTAGTAATTGTGATGCCGTTGCAGATGGTTTAAGAAAGCTCCAAGATCTTCTGGGCGAAGTGATTGCGGCGGCTCAAACTAGTGATCGCGAGGCGCTGCATACGTTTTTCAGCAAAGCTAAACAACGACGTGACTTAATCGTTACCTCGTTACTCGCCACCAATTAGCGTTGATAATTTGGGCGATAAGCTTTTTTCCTTCAATATCGGGATGTAAGCCATCAATGGCGTAATGGTCCGGAAGTTCACGGTTAGCGTTGCAAAAGTAAGGATCAAGAACGATATGGTAACGCTGCTGACGGATAAAAGAATTTACGAGATCAAATTGCTCCCGCCAATTCGGCGCAGTTTCTTCGTTGAAGGCCCGATCAATTGCAGTGGGGTTAATAGGAGGTAATGTTAAGAAAATTGGCCGTATCCCGTTGATGAGGCATTTTTCGCGGATAACAGTAAGATTTTTGATAACTTGTAGTGCGGTAGTACCACTACGTAAACTGTTAGTACCGCCTAGTATTAGTAAAAATTTTGGCTGGTAGGGTAAGACATCTCTATCGAACCGTTCAACCATTGACTCCGAAGTGTCCCCGCTCCTTCCTAGATTAGTGGCAGTAAATTGCAAATAGATTTGGTAACTATATTCCCAATCAGCTGGTGAATACGAAATTGCACCTCCGCCATGCGTAATACTATCACCAAAGGTAGCGATATAGCTGCCGTGACTAAGGTCAACGGTGAATTGATGAGCATCAGAGTATACACCAACAGGGTTGCCAAACATGTCTAGTCCCCGCACACGCCAGAAATAAACGCCTGGGGTGATGCGGGGCTGATTGTCATAACAATTAGAGCTTCCGACTACTTCTTTACTCCAGATTCGAAATTTCGACGGGTTAGTGCTATTAGGGTTTTCCGGCGGAGCATTTGTTAACTCGACTTCATAGCTGACTGCTCCTGATATCGGGATCCAAGAGTAAACTGGGTATAGCGGAGCAGGTCTGCCGTCTTTATTGATGTCACTATTAATAAGTGGCTTAAGCGGAAGATTTAAATTATGCTCAATATATATTTCAGTGGCATCCGAATAAACCCCGAGCGGGTTACCGTCGTAATCCAAGGCTCGCACCCGCCAGTAGACCGTTGGATTAGCATATTTTGAAAAATTAGCATTATAGCCATTTGTAAAAATTTGCTGCGTGCTGTGAATACGGTAACGGGAGGGGATTGTTGTATTAGGATTTTCGGGAGGATTACTTAAGATTTCTATTTCGTAAGAAACCGCACCTTCGACTTTTGACCATGTAAGCATTGATTTCTCGGAGGCGGGATTATCAATATCATAATTTGAAATAGGGATAGGCTTTATATTATAGAAATCTTCGGCAGATATACCCATGATTTGCGATAAGTTTATTGAATCAGAATAATAGCCAAGAGGACGTTGAAATAGGCCTTGTGCTGATACACGCCAATATGTTCGGAAAGGGAAGTTTTTATCAATAGTTATATTGTTTTTCCATGTACGGTATTTAATAATGGATTGTAATGCCGAGGGATTATAAGCGTCGTCTGATGGCTTACTTAACACCTCGACTTCATAATATGCTATATATGGAATTCTGGGCCAGGAAAGGATATATTCGTTACTTACTAAGTCGGCTGTAAGTGTAGGTTTATATTTATGCAGCCCCGCAATGGAAGTGTTTTCGAGAATGTATAGTAAAAGGGCAAATACAAGCACTACAAAGGTAAAACGCTTCACTTATGCACCTGCTTATCAAGTTTTTCTTAATACTACGACAGTCCAGGCAAAACTGGCTAAATTAACCAAGAGGCCATGGACGGGGTATATATTATTTTTGTCAAAAAGGGTATAAAAAAACCGGCTGGAGTTTTACTAAATTGTAATTTATTCACTACAATTGCGAAGTCACCAATTCTCGCTTTTTAACATAAATTATAGTAAATGTTAAAGGGGGAATGCAGTAATGGTCAATGACGAGGAAAGAAAGGCGAATGTCAGCAACGAGGCCGAAAGATATATGCATGTGCATACATTTTTAAACGAAACAAATGTAGCTGACGAGCATCAGCATACTATGCTAGGGGTAAGCAGTCCGGCTCGTGAATATGGAGCGTCACATGTACATCGTCTCCGCGGCAGAACTTCATACTTATCTGAAGATAATAATGGTCATTGGCATATGTACGATGTAATGACAGGCCCAGCAATAGAAATGCCGGACGGGACACATACGCATTACTATAATGGCAAAACAAGTTATGATGATAGACATTGCCATACATTTGCTGATGTTACAGGCCTGGCACCTGATCAAGACTTTGAGGATGATTGTGATGATAATTATAACCATCACAAAAAGCACTACAAGAATAAGCGCCCAGAAGACGAATAGATAACCTGCAGCCACCTTAATTGGTGGCTGCTCTCTTTTTTAGATATAATATTAAAACTGATTAAATCTTGCAGCGGTAATAATAACTTGATATGTTAATTATATTATATACAGATAGAGAGGCGGATTGTAATGGAAATAAAAGAATTAACATCAAATTGCCATGAAGTAGTAGTGGGATTTAGACGGCACTTTCATAAATACCCTGAGCTCAGCGGACAAGAATTTAAGACTCAACAGAGAATTCTAGCCGAATTGGACAGGCTGGGGATTGAACATCACAAGGCGGCTGGAACTGGCATAATAGCTGAAATTAGGGGTAATAAGCCTGGCAGGACAGTTGCTTTGAGAGCTGATATTGATGCCTTGGAGCTTGTTGATAATTGTGGGAAAGCTTATCAGTCGGTAAACGCAGGGGTTTGTCACGCTTGTGGTCATGACGGGCATATAGCAATCCTATTAGGGGCGGCTCAGGTACTATTACAGTTAAAACAGGATTTTGCCGGTAATATCAGGTTGTTATTTCAGCCGAGCGAGGAGGTGTTTCCAGGCGGTGCAGCCAAAATGATTGAAGAAGGTGCTCTTTCCGGGGTGGACTCTATTGCGGCGTTGCATCTTTGGCAGCCGTTAAGGGTTGGAACAATTGGTGTCTCACCGGGAGCCGTAATGGCTTCGCCTGATGAGTTTACCATAAATATAAGTGGCAGTGGCGGACACGGTGGAATGCCACAGCAAACTATCGATGCCTTATTTACGGCGGCGCAAGTGGTGGTGGCGCTAAATTCTATAGTCAGCCGTAATATTGACCCTCTGGAACCTGCGGTGTTATCAGTTGGAGTTTTAAGATCTGGCGACATGCCAAACATTGTTGCTGATACCGCTGTGATAAGAGGTACGGTAAGAACCTTCAACGAAGAAACAAGACAAAAAGCTTTTAAACGAATAGAGCAAATAACTCAAGGTATTTGCCAAGCAGCAGGCGCTCAATTTTCAATTAAAAAAGTTTTTGGGTATCCTCCGGTAATTAATGATGCTGCTTTGGCCAAACTTGCGGCTAACGCAGCCAGTGAGACTGTGGGCAAAGAAAATGTGCTTGAAATAAAACCGTCAATGGTCGGAGAGGATTTTTCTTTATATCAGCAGCAGGTGACTGGCGTATTAATCTTTGTCGGTGTAGGCAACGCTGAAAAAGGAATAATATATCCACAGCATCATCCTAAATACGATATCGATGAGCAAGGGTTAAAGCTCGGGGTCGAAGTGCTAAGCAGAGTTGCTGTCAGAATGCTATCCGACAAATAAGCAGATAAAAAACTGCCGATCTAAGTATAAATGTTGGAAAAAACCGCCTTATGATATATAATTGTTTTTTGGAGTCCGATAGTCGCTTAATTGGGTAAGGTCTGCTGTAATATTTAAGACGTCGAATATGAATAATATGGACAGGCTGAAGGTGTCTACGAAGGGGAAATACTGTGAATGCTTATTTATTGTCAATTGTTATATATGCGCTAATTTTGATTGCTGTTGGTTTCATTGTAACCCGTCGGGTCAAAGGAGCATCAGATTTTTTTGTTGCTGGTCGTAAGCTCGGTCCGGCATTGCTTTTTACAACCCTTATTGCTCCCAATATAGGGGGCGGAAGTACTGTTGGAGTAGCCGGGTTGGGTTATAAATTCGGGGTTTCCGCATGGTGGTGGATTGGCGCTTCAGCGTTAGGATCATTTATTTTAGCTGTTGTTGTTGGTCCGGCAATTTGGCGGATAGCAAAAAAGTATAATTTATACACTTTAGGCGATTATCTTGATTTTCGTTATAATCGAAACTTTCGAGGCCTTATATCCTTGTTATTAGCGGTTGGATCACTTGCCATTTTTGCCGGACAGTTAATGGGAATTGCTTGGATACTGGGGGTTGTCGCCGGAACGGATAAAAGCACAGGCATATTGCTTGCTGCTTTAGTTGTGGTGTTGTATTTCGGTGCAGGGGGGCTTTTGTCGGCAGCCTTTGTTAATATTATTCAGATTATTGTTAAGTTTTTCGGCTTTTTGCTAGCTGTTCCCTTTGTACTAAGCTATGTTGGTGGCTGGGAGGGGTTGAACAGCATGATTGCTCAAAACATGGCCGCTCAATCTAATGTTGATAGTTATTTTAGCTATACCGGCATGGGTTTAACCATGATTATCGGCTATTTCTTAATGCTAACGCCCTCATTTTTTATATCACCAGGTCTTATCGGTAAAGTTTATGGTGCTAAGGACGAGCACACAGTAAGATTAGGTACAGCACTAAACGCTTTTGTACAGTTGCTTTTTGCTATGGTTCCCGTTGTTTTGGGGATGTGTGCTTTTGCCATTTTTCCAGATTTGACGGACCGGGAATTAGCTTTACCGACGGTGTTAAAAGAGATATTGCCATTTTGGGTATCAGCACTAGCCTTGGCCGCAATTTTTTCAGCTGAAGTAAGCGCTGCTGATGCTATATTATATATGGTTACTACTTCATTTACTAAGGACTTGTATAAAACCTTTGTAAATCCTAATATTTCCGATAAGTCATTATTGAAGATCAGCAGAGTGGTGACGTTTGTAGCCGGAGCGGCAGGTGTAGTGATTGCCCTGATACTGCCTAATATTATAACGGCCTTATCTATTTTTTACTCGCTGATGTCAGTTTCACTAACTGCACCCTTGCTATTTGGGCTATTTTCACGCCGGCCGTCAACTGCGGCTGCCTTTATTTGCGCAATTTCCGGAATTGCTGTAACAATTCTATTGCAATTCGGCAATGCCGGAAAAGGATTGTGGATTCTCAACGCCCAATCGACTGGCGTTATTGTTACGTTAGTTATTATGACTTTTATGATGTATGTTTTTCCCGCAAAAGTTAAATGAGATAACGGAACGAGGTGTTAATATTGCATATTGTGCTTGTCGAGCCTGAGATTCCAGGTAATACCGGTAATATCGCCAGATTATGCGCGGCGACGAATATACAGTTGCATCTAGTACGCCCGCTGGGATTTTCAATTGAAGATAAGTATCTAAAACGAGCAGGCTTAGATTATTGGCACTTAGTAAAGGTACACTGCTACGATTGTTTCGATGAAGTGCTACAATTATACCAGGGTCATAATTTTTATTACAATACTACGAAAGCCAGCAAGCTTTATACTGATGTTCAATATACTAGCAGCGATCTATTAGTATTTGGCAAAGAGACAGCGGGTTTACCGCAAACTTTGTTGGAGGCTAATAAAGAAAGATGTATCCGCATTCCAATGTTTTCCGAAGCCCGATCGCTTAATTTATCTAATGCTGCAGCTGTGGTCGCTTATGAAGCATTACGTCAAGTAGGGTTTCCTGGTTTAAAAATAGCGCGAGGATAGGGTGATTGAATGATTGCTAATTTTGGGCCTGCCGGCAATCCAGATGCTTTTTATGAATCGGGAAAGAAGGCATCAGCTGAAATGCCGGAATGGCTGGCAGGATTAGGTCTAAATGCTTATGAATATCAGTGCAGCCGTGGTGTAAACATCCGTGAAGAAACAGCCCGAAAAATTGGTGCTAAAGCTGCTCAATTTGGGGTAAAGCTCAGCATCCATGCGCCGTACTATATAAGTTTGGCAACCGAAGATGAGACAATCGCAAGTAATACTAAACGGCATTTCTTAAAATCCTTGCAGGCTGCTAAATGGATGGGAGCTGACCGGGTTGTCTTTCATATCGGCGGAGGAAAACAAGAACGTAATGCCGCTATGTTAAGAGCTAAGCGGCTATTTGCTGCGATATTGAATGAAATAGAAAAGGCAGGCTTAACTGGGATATTTTTGGCTCCGGAAACAATGGGTAAGCAAAATCAGTTAGGCTCCTTGGAAGAAGTTTTGGAATTTTGTAAAATGTCTCCTTGGGTTATACCGACTGTAGATTTTGGTCATCTCCATTCAGTAACCGGAGGGATGTATACCACAAGCCAAGAATTTGAGTTTGTATTTGATAAGGTTGGAGAGCAGTTGGGGACTGATACAGCCAAAAATCTACATATTCATTTTAGCCGAATTGAGTACACAAAAGCTGGCGAGAAACGACATTGGACGTTCGACGATCCTTTTGGCCCGCCTCATGAACCTTTAATAGAAGTATGTGTTAATCGTGGTTTTACGCCACGTATTATCTGCGAATCTGCCGGAACCCAAGCCGTCGATGCAAAAAAAATGCAGGACTTGTATTTAGCATTATTGAATAAATAAGCGTCGTAGGTTTTCAAAATATGATTATTTAGTCCTGTTTGAAGCCGAAAAATGAATTTAATTAAAGTATCTCGCATAATATATGTGGTGTGGAATGGGGGATTTTTGTGAATATATATGACAAAGCGCATGAGCTTGCAAAGGCCTTAAAAAGTTCAGACGAATACCGATCTTTCTTAGTAGCTAAACAAGCTATAGACAATGATGAACAAGCCAAAAAAATGGTAAAAGACTTTATACTAAAACAAATGGAAATAGAATATGAAATAATGTCCGGAAAGCCTGAAGATAAAGCGAAAAGTGAACAAATTCAACAAATGTACGATTTAATTGCTTATAACGCTAAAGCACGTGATTTTTTACAAGCCCACATGCGCTTTCAGCGAATTATGGCCGATGTGTATAAAATAATTGGCGAATCTGTCGCCGAAGGACTGGATTTATTTGCTAAAGAATGATTGGTCTAATGATTTTATAACAAAATTAGGACTTATAATTCCAGAACATAGGCTGCTTATTAATGAGCCAATGTCGCGGCATACAACCTTTAAAATTGGCGGACCGGCTGACTTCCTTGCTATGCCTGCCACAATTGCTGAGGTAGCTGCTATCCTTGACATTGCTAAAGAATATAAAGTACCAGTGGTTACTTTTGGTAATGGTTCGAATGTACTTGTACTTGACAAAGGGATTCGAGGTATTGTGCTGAAGTTCGGCAGAGACATGGGCTATATAAGGCATAAGGATTCAACTATTATTGCCGGCGCCGGCGCAATGCTTGCCAGTGTATCAAGATATGCTGCGGACAATAAACTGACTGGAATGGAGTTTGCTGTCGGTATTCCGGGCAGTGTCGGCGGGGCGGTATTTATGAATGCCGGAGCGTATGAGGGTGAGATGAGCTGTGTAGTATCAGCTGTCGCTTGTGTATGTGAAAATGGCAAGATCCGCAGGTTCAGCAACGAAGATAGTAAATTTTCTTATCGTCATAGTGTGTTTCAAGATAACGGCTGTACAATTTGTGAAGTGGAATTGACTTTGGAAGAAGGCGAACCTGATATAATTCGCAGTAAAATGACCGAGTATATCAACAGGCGTCAGACAAAACAGCCGGTCGAGTTACCAAGCGCTGGCAGTACATTCAAACGTCCGCCAGGGTACTATGCCGGTACACTTATAGATCAGGCGGGACTAAAAGGTTTAACTGTAGGTGGGGCGCAAGTTTCAACTAAACATGCCGGTTTTATTGTAAATACCGGCGGAGCAACGGCAAATGATGTTTTGACTCTTATCAAAGAGGTTCAAAGTAGGGTACACGATATTTATGGGATAGATCTGCAGCCCGAAGTACGGATTTTGGGCGAGGGATAAGATGATAAAGCAGTACGGGGCAAAGCCCGTACTGTTTTCTTTTGTAAGTGTTAATGGACCGGGGAGGTATTTGGAATTTTCTGTCGAATGGTAATTTAAGACTATAGACATCTTAAGGATTAGTTATAGTTCACAGGGAGGGTATATTATGCGTTTAACTTTTTTAGGAGCCGCCAGAATGGTAACTGGCTCGTCCTTTTTACTAGAGGTAGGAGAGGATAAGATATTAATAGATTGTGGGATGTTTCAGGGATCAAAGGCAATCAGCGCGCTTAATCGCCGACCGTTTTTATATGATCCGACATCAGTTACCGGAGTTTTGTTAAGTCATGCTCATATTGACCATAGTGGGCTGTTACCAAAACTTTGTAAAGAAGGCTTTAAAGGTCCAATTTATGCAACAAAAGTAACTACGGAACTTTGCCGTATAATGCTCGCGGATAGCGCGCATATTCAAGAATATGATGCTCAATTAGCCAATCGTAAAGGTCAACGGGCTGGCAAAATCCCACTCGAACCTATCTATACTCTTGATGATGCTTACTCATGTTTGACACAATTTAAGCCTGTTGCCTACAATACTGAATTGGTTCTTTCTCCTAGCATAACTGTACGGTTCCAGGATGCTGGTCATATACTAGGATCGTCTGTAATTGAGATATGGGTAACAGAACAAGGCAAGACAACAAAACTATTATTTTCGGGGGATCTTGGCCAGCCGGACCAGCCAATCATTAAAGATCCAACTTATGTCGATGAGGCTGACTATATTATTACTGAATCCACATATGGTGACAGAAAACATGAGCATTATGATAAAGAGGAAAAGTTTGCTGAGATTATCAATGACACAATTGCACGGGGGGGCAATATAATTATTCCTTCCTTTGCGGTAGGCCGAACCCAGGCGGTGCTATATTATATTAGTAAACTGCAAAAGGCGGGAATCATTCCTGACATTAAAGTCGTAATCGACAGCCCGCTAGCAATATCTGCTACTGATATCTTTATGCACAACACACAAGATTTCGACAGCGAGGTCCTGGAAATGCTGCGCAATCAGGCGGGGCCGCTCGATATGCCAAATCTTATCTTTACTAAAACGGCGGAGGAGTCTAAGGCTCTCAACAGTCTTGATGAACCCGCAGTTATCATTTCGGCCAGCGGTATGGCCGATGCAGGACGAATACTACATCATTTAAAGCATAATTTATGGCGACCGGAATCAAGCGTTTTATTTGTAGGTTATCAAGCGCAAGGCAGCTTGGGCCGGAGGTTGATTGAGGGAGCCAGACGAGTTAAGATTATTGGTGAGGAAATTAGCGTAAAAGCTCAAATTCATAATATAGACGGGTTTTCGGCTCATGCAGACCAGGACCAACTGCTAAACTGGCTGGGCCATTTCAAGAAAACACCATCAAATATCTTCATTGTTCACGGCGAATATGATATGTCAGAGCCTTTTGCCCGCATGATTGAAAGCAATTTGGGATATTCGACATATATCCCGCGTTATGGCGACGCTGCTGAAATTAATGGCCGTGAGTGGTCAATTGTTGAGTCGGATATTGCAACTATTGAGCCTGCCGTAAAAGAACTTTATGAATACTTACAGCAGCTTGAAACTGATTACCGCGCTTATCGGAAACGTTTGGAACATATCGCTGTTACCGATGCCGGCAGAATACCGGAAGTTCTTAACCGACTGGGCAAAGTCTATTCTTATATTAAAAAGACATTAAATGACTTATAATAACGGGAAATCATTGACAGTTGGCTGTCAGTATAATATATTGAAATATAGTGACACTAAAGGGTGCATGCGGCATCCTTTTTTCTTATTTTGGGAGGGTTATAATGGAACGCAATGATTTACGGAACATTGCCATTATCGCGCATGTTGATCATGGCAAAACAACACTAGTTGACGCTATGTTAAGACAAAGTGGAATATTTCGCGCTAACGAGCAAGTGGCTGAGCGTGTTATGGACTCCAACGACATTGAAAGAGAACGCGGAATCACCATTTTATCAAAAAATACTGCCGTTATGTACGGTGATGTTAAGATAAATATTGTTGATACTCCTGGACATGCCGATTTCGGCGGCGAGGTTGAGCGTGTTCTAACTATGGTCGACGGCGTACTTTTACTGGTTGACTCATTTGAAGGACCGATGCCTCAAACTAAATATGTTTTGAGAAAGGCATTAGAGCAGAATTTAAAACCTATTGTTGTCATCAATAAAATTGACCGCCCAGATCAGCGGGTCGAGGACGTACTTGATGAGGTTCTCGAACTATTTATTGAGCTTGATGCAAATGATGAACAACTCGACTTCCCGGTAGTTTACTGTGCTGCCCGCGATGGCATCGCTAAGTTAAGTATGGATGATGAAAACGACAATCTACATCCGCTGTTTGACCTGTTAATTAAGCAAATCCCTGCTCCTCATGGCGATATTGACGGTCCGCTGCAAATGATGGTTACTACTCTGGATTATGACGAATATGTTGGTAAAATCGCTATCGGCAGAATTGTACGGGGGCGGATTTTAAATGGACAACAGGTAACAATCCTTAACGGTGAAAGCCAGAGGAAAGCCAAAATTGGTAAATTATACGCATACCAAGGGTTAAAGCGCGTCGAGGTAAGTGATGCTGGATTAGGCGATATAGTTGCAATTATGGGGCTTGAAGATGTAAACATCGGCGATACAATTGCCGATACTGAGAATCCGGAAGCTTTGCCCGGAATTAAAATTGACGAACCGACCTTGTCTATGGTATTCAGCGTTAATAACAGCCCGTTTGCAGGCCGTGAAGGTCAATTTGTCACATCAAGGCATTTGCGCGAACGACTCTTTAAAGAAGTAGAAACAAATGTAAGTTTACGAGTGGTTGAAACGGATAGCCCGGATTCATTCGAGGTATCTGGTCGTGGTGAACTGCATTTATCAATCCTGATCGAAACAATGCGGCGTGAGGGCTACGAGCTTCAAGTCGGAAAACCGGAAGTAATTTATAAAATGATTAATAACCAGAAGTGCGAACCAATGGAGCTTTTGACTATTGATGTACCTCAAGAATTTATGGGGGCAGTTATGGAAGGGTTAGGAACAAGAAAAGCGGATCTTATCAACATGACTGAACTGGCTGGCTACCTAAGGATGGAGTTTATTATCCCGGCCAGAGGCTTGATTGGTTTTAGATCTGAGTTCTTAACAAGCACTAAAGGTAATGGCATAATGCATCATGTTTTTCATGGTTACGCTCCTTATAAAGGTGATATCCCTGGACGGACTCGCGGTGCGCTTGTGGCCTTTGAAGACGGTGAGACAACAGGTTATGGCATTTATAGTGTCCAAGATCGCGGGGTTATGTTTGTGTCGCCTGGTCAAGCGGTATATCAGGGCCTTATTGTTGGTGAGAATGCTAGAGAAAGCGATATGGATATCAACCCTTGTAAGAAAAAACATGTTACCAATATGCGTTCAAGCTCGTCCGATGAGGCAATTCGCCTGACTCCGCCGCGTATATTTAGTTTAGAACAGGCCCTGGAATGGATTAATAAGGACGAATTGGTTGAGGTTACCCCTAAAAATATTCGTTTACGAAAAATGATTCTGGATCGTCATGTTCGTGGACGTGATCGTAAGGTTGGCGCCTAGTTTTAAGGAGGTAGGCTAATGATTTCACCCGAAGCTATGACTCTGCTTAAAAACCGCTATTTATTGGAGGATGAAACGCCGGACCAGATGTTTTGGCGAGTAGCAGAGCATGTTGCTCAGGGGGAGGAGTTGTATCAGGCCGATAAGAACCAGGCTGCAGAAGAGTATTATAAATTAATGTCCAATCTTGCCTTTTTGCCTAATTCCCCAACATTAATGAATTCGGGCAAGGCTAACGCGCAGTTGGCTGCTTGTTTTGTCCTTCCAATACGAGACTCATTGTCTGATATTTTTGAAACACTTAAGAATGCTGTTCTTGTTCATCACAGTGGAGGTGGTACGGGTTTTTCATTTTCACGCCTGCGTCCCCAAGGAGATGTTGTGAGAGAAAGAGCTGGTAAGGCGAGCGGTCCGCTTGCCTTTATTTCGATTTTTGATGCGGTTGCTCAAACTGTAAAGCAGGGCGCTGTCCGCAGCGGCGCTAATATGGCGGTATTAAGAGTTGATCATCCCGATATAAAAGAGTTTATTATAGCAAAGCATAACAATACCGAGCTTAATAATTTTAATCTATCAGTTGGAGTCACTGATAGCTTTATGACTGCTGTCGAAAAAGATACAGATTTTGCCTTGGTTAACCCACGAACCGGCCATCCTACAGTTAGAGTAAGAGCTAGGTCAATATTTGACTTAATTGTTGATATGGCTTGGCAAAATGGTGAACCCGGTCTCTTTTTCTTGGATACTGTAAATCGAGCAAACCCAACTCCGGAGTTGGGTGATTTTGAGTCGCCAAACCCATGCTCTGAGCAGCCGCTTTTACCTTATGAGTCGTGTACATTAGGCTCAATTAATTTGACGAGAATGTTAAAAAGAGGCGGTGGGAAATGGGAAATAGATTTCATAAAGTTAGCTGAGACTGTTCGAACGGCAGTACGCTTTTTAGATAATGTAATTGATGTCAACCATTATCCGCTCGATGAGATTAAGCAAAAATCCCTGCAGACCAGAAAAATTGGTTTGGGAATTATGGGGTTGGCAGATGTTTTCATAATGCAGGATATGGCATATGCTAGTCAACAAGCGGTCCGAACAACGGCTAAGTTAATGAATTTTATAACAGCTACTGCTAGGCAGGAATCAGCTATACTTGCCAGTAAGCGAGGGAATTTTCTGGCCTTTGATCAAAGCATATTTAACGGTAAGTCCCGTTATATGCGCAATGCGACTGTAACAACTTTGGCTCCGACCGGCAGCATAAGCATTATTGCAAACTGCTCTAGTGGAATAGAGCCCTTATTTGGATTAGCAATTACAAGACGAGTTCTAGACGGTAGCTTGTTATCGAGTATAAACCAATCAGTTTTAGCTTACCTTAACGAACACAAGCTGTTAACACCGTCCATTGAAACCATGATACTTAACGAGGGCAGCATTCAAAGCTCGAACTTATCGCAACATGTTAAAAGAGTCCTGGCAACTGCCCATGAGATACCTCCGGAAGGACATGTAGCCCAACTAGCTGCAGCGCAACGGAATATAGACAATGGAGTATCAAAAACAGTTAACTTGCCGCAGTCGGCTACAAGGTCTGACGTGGCCCATGTGTTTTGGCAGGCCTATCGTAAAAGGTGTAAAGGTGTCACGGTGTATCGGCATATGAGCCGGCAATATCAGGTTTTGAGTCATGGAATAGCGTGTCCGGCATGCAGCTTATAGCATACGGACATTTTTTGTCTACCAGAATTTGCAATTATCAATTCTAGTGACATAAGTGCGACTAGCGGCTTGTGTTTTCACTAAAGCTCGGCGCAAGCCGGGTTGTCTATAGTTCAGGGCATTGCTAAAAATCAGAAATAATTTACGTATAGCAGGAAAAGCTACAAGAATGTCGAACACTACAAAAAAATGGTATAATAACTGGAATTATTGGAGGGGAGTACCATGGCGGTCAGTTTAATCGACAAGCTTACTAATTTTATAATGCCAGCAGATGATTTTACTGATACTGAGGAAAAACAAAGTTCTGGTCGCAATAAACCCTCGCGTCTGCGTGTACATAGTAATAATCGGCCTGATATGAAAATGGCTGTCTTATCACCGCTAAAGTATGAGGACGTCAAAGACTATGCTGATTATCTTAAAGCAGGTATTTCAATTGTAGTAAACTTTTCTCAGGTAGATGACTATAATCAGCAATGCATGACAGATTTTTTAAGTGGTGTATGTTATACAATCGGCGGTTCCAGTGAGAGGGTATCATCAAAGGTTTTAGTATATGTACCAGCGAATGCTTCGATAAGTAAAGAGTTATACGCTTACTCTATACCGACATATGTAAAAGGTAAATTTGAAGTGAAATAAATAAAATAATACTATATTTAAATTTGAAAAAGACTTGGCGATGCCAAGTCTTTTTGTTTAGGCGGATACTCTATAAGATTGTTTTTCTGATTGGTGCTTATCTTGATGGCCAAGAATATTAAAGTTTTCAACTATGAAACAATATGCAAGGCAGCCTGCAGAAATTAAGCCAAGACTAACAGTGAATTCCCAAATTGACGGCAAGTAATAGCCGCCATTATTTTGAGCCATACCGGTAAAAACAACGTTAAACCGGCTTAATACTACGCCGATACTAGCTAAAATCCCATAGATAAACAATCCGGTTCGAGTCTTACCAGCTTTACTAAATACGATAAGAATTGGGATCACAATTCCTAAGACAATTTCCGCAGCAAAGAAGGTTGATTCCAAGCTGTAGGTGAAAACCAGTGAGAAGGCATCGCGTGAAATGAGATCGTAAGTTTTCAGCGCTAAATAACAGATCATCATATATCCGCTTATTTTAGCCAAGCCGCTAAGAACATTAACAGGAACTTTATGATTGAAGGCTCTACCCGCTAAAGTAGATTCAACACATACCATAGCCGCTCCTACGAAAAATGAGGACATTAGAAAAAAGACGGGGAGCAGAGGCGACCACCAGAGGGGATGCAGCTTGTGCACAGCAATTAAAAACAATCCCCCTAATGATGACTGATGCAGGGTTGGGAAAATTACGCCAAGAATTAATAGTAAAGGTAATAGTTTCTTAATAAGTGCATGAAATCTACGTCCAATCTTTTCCGTGACTATTTCTCCGAACTCTAATACTTGGATTGTAGTATAAATTGATATACACCAAAACACCTCAAATAATACTGATGAATATCCCCAAGAAACAAAAGGTCGCCAAAAATTAAACCATTGACCAATATCTAAAAATAGACCGATCATTACTAAAAGATAGCCAAGCAGCGAAGTGACAAGTGCTGCTCTCGCAATAGGATGATACTTGTCTCGATGCAGGATATGAACAATCAGGGCCGTCGAGTAGCCTCCGCCGGCTAACGCTACTCCCGTGAAGACATCAAAGGCTATCCACAAACCCCATGGCCAATCATCATTAAGATTGGTTAACATACCCAATCCTGTAATCATACGAACTATCATGACCGCAACACTTATTGCTGTGATTGTCATTAAACAGATCCGAGTAGGTGTAATTTTAAATTTCCAGCCTAGCACTTCAAAAGTTGTCATCGTTACTCTCCTTAGTCACTTAAGGTTTCGGGTTAGTGGTCTCTTGCTGCTTTTGATCTTCATTGTCTTTTTTTGAAGCAATTTCATTGCGACGCTTAGTATAGAAAGATAAGCCTGTCAAAAGCATTCCCCAACCGATGGCAAGAAAAGGGGTATATTTAAGAAAATTATGTGTATAGGTTGGCAGTGCGGTTTTCCCTAATTCTGTATTAAAACCTAGCTTCGCAAAAGGAATATCTGATATATACAGCCAGGCTGTGCCGCCAACTTCTGTTTCGCCGTAGATTTCTTTAACATATATTTTGTTGTTATTAATAAGAGCTTTTGCTTCTTTAAGAAGTTCTGAGCGCTCGCCATATTTAAGCGCCATAGTAGGACAAACCGATACGCAAGCTGGTGACTCGCCTTGGGCTATTTTTGTAGAACACATTTGGCACTTGGTGACGAGCGGAAAAGTTTTTTTCCATTCAAATTTAGGAATATTGAATGGACAAGCTATCATGCAGTAACGGCAGCCTACGCATAAATCGGGGTAATACACAACAGCTCCATCATTGTTTTTTTGTAATGCTTTTGAAAAACAAGCAGATGCGCAGGCTGGTTCGAGGCAATGCATGCACTGATGCTTAACAAAGCGCCATACTTTACTATTTTTATGATCAACTTCTTTAAGCGCAATTGTTGTCCAGTTATTATCATTAAGTTCGGCTTTTAATCCAGTTGCCGGATGTTTTTCATCAAAATCCAAGTTATTCCAAAGCTTACAGGCTACTGTACAGCTTCCACAACCAATGCATTTAGTTATATCAACCAAAACGGCTTTAGCCATTAGATTCACCCTCATCCAAGCTATATTTCTTTTTTGCTATTAACTGGCTGCTGCGGTCTTTATAGTGAGTGTGAAGTAAACGCTCGGACATCTCGCTCAGGGGATGAATGAGAAAGTTTTTATAAACTTGCTTAACGTCGTTGTTTTCAAAGCTAAGTCTTTTTTTACGCGACTTGCTGTCTAAACGATAAATACTGGAAATGCGAGCTGCTCTCACTTCGTCTGAAGGGGGCAATGATGTGCGTGGCTGACCGCCTCCGCCTATACAGCCACCTGGACAAGCCATCACTTCAATAAAGTCCCAAGCTGATTCACCGGTACGAATTTTATCAAGAAGAACTCGGGCGTTCTTAGATCCATTGCACACTGCCACTCTTAATATTCCAAACCCAGGAATGTCTACTGATGATTCTTTGACACCCTGCAATCCGCGAACAGCTCTGAAGGTTAAGAATTCCTCAGGCGGAGGTTCGTTGGTTGCTAAATAATAAGCGGTACGTACAGCTGCCTCCATAACACCGCCGGTTGCTGCAAATATCATGCCCGCTCCGGTGCTTTCCCCTAATATACTGTCATAGGAACCATCTTCTAAGGAATTTAAATTAATCCCCTTCATTTTAATTAACCGGGCGAGCTCCCGTGTAGTTAAAACGATGTCTACATCTCGCAGGTGACTGTCGGATCTCATTTCGGGCCGTTGGCACTCAAATTTCTTAGCTGTGCATGGCATAACCGCAACCGAAACAATTTTTCTAGGGTTGATACTCTTTATGTTAGCGTAATAAGTTTTGCTGAGTGCCCCTAGCATCTGCTGGGGAGATTTAGCAGTAGAGAGGTTTGGGATATATTCAGGATAAAAGTATTCACAAAACTTTACCCAGCCAGGGCAGCACGAGGTGAATTGTGGTAAAGTAGAAGTTTTTTCTGATAAGCGCTTAACCAGTTCGCTAGCTTCCTCTAAAATTGTAAGATCAGCGGTAAAGCCAGTGTCGAATACTGCGTCAAAACCAAGCTTTCTCAATGCTGTAACTTGTCGGCCTTCGACATTAGCCCCAGGCTGCAGGCCAAACTCTTCACCAAGGGCAACCCTTGTTGCAGGAGCTGTTTGGATGAAGACAAAGCTGTCTTTATCGTCAAGCGCCTTTAGCACTTTACTGACGTCATCACGTTCAGTTATAGCAGCGGTGGGGCACCACATAGTGCACTGACCGCAGTCGATGCAGATGATATCACTTTTTAGAGGTAATTCGTAATAACCATATACTGTTTGAATGTTTTTACATACTTCGATGCATTGACCACACAAAATGCACTTGCGGTCATCACGAACAATTGAGGGATTGTTAAAGTCGATAGGTATGCGGCCTTTAACTTGTACTGGCCAGTTGCTTGCTGTGTGATATTGCTGAGGCAACCAGCCTGTCCCGCCAACGGGGACATTGCTGCAACCAGCCGTCGTTGAAGCGACTCCAGCTGCCCCAACTCCTCCCAGAAGTTTTAAAAAACTGCGTCTGGATAGTGAAGATGTCTTTCGGTTTCGACTGTTCAAAGCTGTCCTCCTAGATTGCTTTATTTATATAATAAAAAAACACAGAGAAGATATAACAATACCGTATGGACGGCATACGGTACCCATATAGCTTGCTCTATGTTTTTATGGTATCTATCATTGATGATATCCATTTGGCTGAGCTATTTTTGTTCTATTCGATAAAAAAACAAAAAATCCTGTCGAATTTTACCTAAAATTATGTGTATATTGTATTTTTAGGCAAAAGTTTCAAAATGTATAGTCCTGGCTAATTGTGGTAATAGTTAATGCTGCGGGTTAATATATATAACGTAAGGTAGTTCGTCGAATTTACGCGATAGTTAAACTATAAATGGCATTATGAAAGTGGGGAAAAGAGCGATGAGTCGATTATTTAAGGAAAAAACCAGCAAGTTTGGATCGCTGCTGAGCCTTACGGCAATGACGGCGATGTTCGTGGTATTCTGGCTAGCCATCCCGGAGTTTATTACATCTTCAGTAGGTAGAATTTTTGCAGTAGTATGGGCGGTAGTTGCGATAGTGGTATTTATTGCTCATGCAAAAAGAATGACCATCGAGAGGAAAAAGTACACAATTCCGCGTTTAGTTTCTGTAAAAAAAGATATGCGTACACAAAAGAGTGTACGCAATGCAAACCGTTTAATGAGAGGATAGTCAGACTATAACTCGTTTATTACATCATCCAGGTTATTTAATAGATCATCAAGATCATTTTTTGTAACTATAAGAGGCGGTTGGAAGGCCAGGACATTTCGGTTGGGACCATTTTTCCCGATCAAAAAGCCCCGGTCTTTCATTTTTTCCAGGATAATATCAGTCTGGTCGATAGCTGGAGACTTATCAGCGTTGATAAGTTCGGCTCCTAACATCAAGCCAAGGCCGCGAATATCGCCGATAATATTATGCTTCTCCTGCAATCTAGTTAGGCCTGTTTTTAGGTATTCACCTAGCTCAGCTGCTCTTGCAGGCAAGTCATTCGTAGTTATTACGTCTAAAGTTGCTAAAGCCGCCGCTGCTGTTACTGGATTGCCTCCTAACGTTGATGCACCGGGGCGGGTATATTTATCAGCAATTTCGGCGCGGGTAATAAATGCACCAACAGGAGTGCCATTACCAAGGGCTTTGGCTACAGTCATTATATCTGGTACAACATTATAATTTTCAATCGCGAACATTTTGCCAGTACGACCGAACCCTGTCTGAACCTCGTCGATTACTAAGAGAATGCCGTAGGAATCAAGTATCTCTTTTATGCGTTTGAAATATCCAGGAGGTGGTGTAATCATACCGCCATTACCTTGTATTGTTTCGGCAAACATAGCAGCAACCTGTCCGGAAGTCGATGTCTTAATAACCGTTTCTACCTCATTTGCACAAGCAAGATCGCACTCTGGATAACGTTTGTTGAGGGGGCAGCGGTAGCAATAAGCATTTGGTGCGAAACTTATACCGCCCACGGGTGTCGTGTCTGTTCGCCATAAACTAAGGCCCGTTAGACTCATGGTCAGCTTGGTACGGCCATGGAGTGATTGTCGAAGGCTAATGAATTCATGTCGACCGGTATAAATTGAGGCTAACAGAGCAGCGCCCTCATTTGCTTCTGTACCGCTTGAACAGAAAAAGGACTTTTTTAGATTGCCAGGCGTAACTTCAGCCACTCGCTCGGCTAAATCAACAATGTTTTGGGTCAAGTATATAGTTGTAGTATGCTGGAGGGTATTTACCTGGTCGCAGATAGCTTTTGTTATCTGCGGATTGCAGTGACCGCAATTAACAACTGACACCCCTGCAAAGCAATCGAGATAACGCTTTCCGGTGTGGTCATATAAATATTGCATTTCGCCTTTGACTAGCTGCATTGGCTGGCGATAGAAGTGATATACACAGGGTATCAGATACTCGCGTTTTTTGCGTAAGACCTCGTCGGGTCCAATATAAGTCTTCATGGTAACCACCTTTCCCACTAATTATTTTAAAGGTTATCTAGAGATGCGGTAACGGAATACGCCTATGCCGAGTTCGCGCGGGCTTATGGCAGTGATTCTTTCAAGTTGCTTTTGGTCGAACTCATATTTGTCTTGTTGTGCCGCTAATTTATCAAGTTCTTCCCTATAAGTTTTTATAATTATACCAAGTTGCTCTGGGGTATAATGCTGACCTTCAATTCGGAATTGAGCGATACCGGCAAGTGCGCCTAGATAGGGAAGTAGGCATAAATCCTTAGCAAACAGGATATGACTGCGGCAATACTGGTCAATCATGATAGGGTGCTGTTGACCGGCAGTATCCAGAAGAGCGTAGCGTTTATCAGAGCAATTATTGCCGCAGCTAAACGGATCAGTACCTAAAACAGCAGAGGGCACACAATGGTCAGAAACCATAGCTTCGATAGGACCATGGATAATCATTTCAAGCGGCAGCGCGCTTTTAGGTATTAACTCAGTAATTTGACTATATGTAGCTTCCGGAGAAATGGTTGCTTTTACGGCGCCATTAGCCGCAAGCCATTTTGTGGTCAAGTGGTTGAATACATTTAAGGAAAAATCAGCTTGTATAGGTTGGGAACAAGTATGGCGTGCTAAACGTAGCATTCCTGAATTGCTTACCATTACACCGCTTGGGTTAAGGTTATCTACATTAGCAAAAAACTGTTCATATTCCCCAATTTCCCGCTCCATTGTGATTCTCGGTGTTGTTATAACAACTTGGGTGTCATATTTTTTTGCTGTGGATATGCCAGTAGCGATATCTCTCATTGTCCAGGGTTTGTGGGGCTTAAATGATTCACCGCCAACGTAAACTATATTCGCTCCGTTTTTACAAGCAGCATTAAGACCGTTTAAGTCAGCTACCCGCACAGCTAGTACTGGGGAAACTTTGTATTCTTTGTTTTCACTGGTTGTGGGAAGCGTAATTGCGGAATTCATGCCGGCTTCTTGAACGGCCTGACTAAAAAAGCGCGGCTCTCGTTCACCAGTATAACCGATACCACTTGCGCCCGGATTTCCCAAAGCGTAGCAGGTTGTAAAATCACGAGCTCGGCTTTCATACATCTCCTGCCAGTCGCTATCATTGGTAGCATAACCGGTGGGATCGGCAATATAGCGATCAATGGCACGCCGATAAACGCTGACAATTTTTTCAACAAAGTCTGCAGTACGCATCCGGCCTTCAATTTTAAATGAGCAGACACCGGCTTGAATTAGTTCAGGCAGATTGCGATATAGGCACATATCTTTGAGAGCCAGTTTATAAGGACCGGGATCGTTGTCGGTTACTGCGGCGCCGGTTTTAGCATCAATTAGCTCATAAGGCCAGCGGCACGGTTTCAGACAGCGACCGCGGTTAGAACTTTGTCCGAATAAGATGCCAGAGTGCAGACATTGACCACTCTGAGCAACACACATATCGCCGTGGATAAAATACTCAATTTCTATACCGGTTTTTTCTCTCAGCATTCTTAGTTGGGTAAGGCTCATTTCCCGGCTTGTAACAACTCGTGTTATTCCATATTCCTGAAGGGTTCTTACAGAGTATTCATTGTGGGTGTTCATCATAACCGAGGCGTGCAGTGGCACTGACAAATCTAGTTCCCGAGCCAGTTCTAGTATTGCCAAGTCTTGAACGATGAGTGAATCCGGCCCAATTTTATCAAGAAGTTTCAGATAATCACGCATCTTGTCAATTTCACGATCACTGACCAAGTTATTTACAGTTACATACAGTTTGACCTTATTTTTATGGGCGTATTTTATAGCCCTTTCCAGCATTATATCGTCAAAGTTAACATCGGTGCGGTGCATACGCATATTAAAGCGTTTTCCGCCAAGATATACAGCATCGGCTCCAGCCGAAATGGCTGTTTCAAGGACTTCCCACGTGCCTACGGGCGCAAGAAGTTCCACTGAATCAGGTCTTAACAACATATTGTTCATCTCCAAATTCATTATTCATATATTTCTTTTGCTTCAGCTAGCAATTCAGGGGAAAATTCAATTCCAAGGTTCTCAGCAACAAAAGCGTTTAGGAGTATTTCGGGCTGCTCGACAATGCCTACCGGAATAACAGAAGGTGAGGTTCCGTTTAATATTTGCGCTGCTTTAGCGGCACAAGCTTCACCTAACTTATGATGATTCGATACAAGTGCAGCAAGTGCTCCGCCTGGAACATTAGGCGCGTGGGAGGCAATTACAGGCATGTTGGCACCATCAGTATAGTATACCACCGTAGCGAAATTCTCCTCGATAATCCGCCCGATAGGGATAAACAGAGCATCCATATCAGGAGTAAGCATTCTATCTATGTTTGACAGATCCTCAGCTGTTTTTACAGGTAGTTCGACTAAGGTAAAAATGTTTTGTGCTGCACGCCTGAAGTTAGCAAGTTCCAATAATGCATTCATATCCTCTGTGTGGTATAAAACGCCTAACTTTTTTACGTTAGGCAAAATACGCTTTATAAAAGCCGTTTTTTCTGCTGCTTTTACCATTCCGGAAACACCAGTTGCCTTTGAGCCAGGTTTGTCCATGCTTTCTACTAGTTTAACACCTACAGGATCAAAAACCGGGGTGAAAACGACGGGAATATCTCCTGGTAAATCAAACGCTGCTTGAGCTGCAGGAGTAGAACATGCAAAAATAAGCTCAACATCAAGCGATTTCAGTTTAGCAGCTAATTTAGGCAATTCGTTGAGGTTGCCATCGGCATTCATATAATGAAATTCAGCTGCTATACCTTGGTCATTTAGACCTTGCTTAAAACCTTGGACGGCGTCATCAAGGTTTTGCGTTAATTGCAAGATACCAACATGATACAATTAAACACACCTCTTTTTGTATTATAACCAATATAATTTCCACGTTTAGCTCATAATACCTGCCAAGTTAGTTAAATTTGCCACAAACAAAACTTTTTACGAAGATTTAAAGGAAATAATGAAGAATAGTGTCGAAATCATATATGATTTTATGGGGTAGAGGGATGTAATAATGATAAGTAAGATAAATAGCATTTCTGATACAGATTTTGTCCATTTGCATGTACATACTGAATATAGTTTGCTTGATGGAGCAAGCCGGATAAGAGACCTTGTCCGTCGAACTAAAGAATTGGGAATGTCAGCAATAGCAATAACTGACCATGGCACTATGTATGGTGTTATTGATTTTTACAAGGAGGCTAAAAAGCAAGGGATTAAGCCGATTATAGGCTGCGAAGTATATGTTGCCCCCCGGTCAAGGCTGGAAAAGAGTGCCGTTGAGGGAGAGTCATACTATCATTTAGTCCTATTAGCCGAAAATGAAATAGGTTATCGCAATCTTATTGAACTTGTATCGAGAGGGCATAGCGAGGGTTTTTATTATAAACCGCGGGTAGACAGAGAAATACTTGCTCGTTACAGTCAAGGAATAATTTGTTTAAGTGCCTGTATAGCCGGCGAAATCCCCGCGCTTATATTAAAAGGAAATTATGATGGGGCTGAACAATTAGCGCTGGAATACAGCAAAATTTTTGGGCCAAATAACTTTTTCCTCGAAATTCAGGATCATAAGTTGCCGGAGCAAAAGCAAGTAAATGCTGCGCTTATAGAAATGTCACGAAAGACTGGCATTGGATTAGTAGCTACTAACGACCTTCACTACATTGAACGAACTGACAGTGAATGCCATGATGTTCTGCTATGCATTCAGATGGGTAAAACTGTTGATGATCCGGGGCGAATGAAGTTTCCCAACAGCGAATTTTATTTAAAATCACCGCAAGAGATGGCGGTATTATTTCAAGAGTTTCCCGGGGCGCTGACAAATACCTTGTTAATTGCCGAGCGTTGTAATGTTGATTTCACGTTTGGCCACCACCTTCTGCCAGAGTTTCCTGTGCCTGACGGTTTATCAGCGGAACAGTTTCTGCGGAAATTATGTCAGGACAAGTTGGCGGAGCGCTATAGTGAGATAACCGAAGAAATATTAGATCGCCTCAATTATGAGCTTTCAATAATTGAAAAAATGGGATTCTCCAGTTACTTTTTAATTGTTTGGGATTTTATAAATTATGCGCGCCAGAACGGAGTTCCCGTTGGACCGGGGCGGGGTTCGGCGGCTGGCAGCATTGTAGCCTATCTACTTAGGATAACTAACATTGATCCGCTAAAATATGGTTTGCTATTTGAACGCTTCCTAAACCCGGAACGTGTCACCATGCCTGATATAGATATTGATTTTTGCTATGTAAATAGGGAAAAAGTTATCAACTATGTGGCACAGCGTTATGGAGCTGACCGTGTAGCTCAAATAATAACATTTGGTACTATGGCTGCTAAGGCCGCAATACGCGATGTCGGACGCGCATTAAATATGAGTTATAGCGAAGTTGACCGGATTGCTAAAATGGTGCCTGGAGAACTCGGAATGACCCTAAAACGAGCTCTTGAGCTTAACACTGAGCTCAAAAACGCATATAATTCTGAGCCGGCGGTCAAAAAAATGGTTGATTTAGCGATAGCGGTTGAAGGTTTGCCGCGTCATGCGTCAACTCATGCTGCTGGGTTGGTTATTGCAAAAGAACCACTAACTTATTATGTGCCGCTGCAAAACTCTTCAGAAGGTTTTTTAACAACTCAATATGATAAGGATCGGGTTGAAGAAATTGGGCTGCTAAAAATGGACTTATTAGGACTCAGAACGCTGACTGTAATAGGCGATTCAATTACAATGATTAAGCAGAACCGGGGTATAGATATTGATATTGACAGAATTCCCTTAGATGATTCTCAAACATGTGCTATGCTTACTAACGGCGAAACTGCCGGCGTTTTTCAGATGGAATCTAGTGGTATGACTAACTTAGTCAAAGACCTAAAGCCTGAAAGCTTCACTGACCTTATACCGCTAGTTGCACTATATCGTCCAGGCCCTTTAGGAAGTGGAATGGTAGCAGATTTTATTAACGGCCGGCACGGAAAAAAACAAGTAAGTTATATTCATCCTGTATTGGAACCGGTACTTAAAGATACTTTTGGTGTAATCTTATATCAGGAACAAGTTATGCAAATTGCCTCGTTATTAGCCGGCTTTTCACTTGGACAAGCCGATTTGCTTCGGCGGGCAATGGGTAAGAAAAAACATGATGTTCTAGCCGCGCAGCGTGAAAGTTTTTTGCGTGGGGCCGCTAAGAATGGTATCGATCCTAATACCGCTGCTGAGATTTTTGACCTTATGGAACACTTCGCTGACTACGGCTTTAATAAATCGCATAGCGCGGCATATGCATTGGTTGCTTACCAAACTGCCTACCTTAAGGCTCATTATCCACAGGAATTCATGGCGGCACTGCTAACAAGTGTTATGGGTACTAATGACAAAGTTGGGTATTACATTGAGGAATGCCGTCGCATGGGTATAGCAGTATTGCCGCCAGATATTAATTCCAGTCAGGCAAATTTTAGTGTTGATGGCAACGCAATTCGGTTTGGTCTGGCTGGTGTAAAAAATGTCGGTGAGAATGCTATTGAAGCACTAATCTCGGCAAGGCAGCGGGAAGGCCGATTTAACTCGCTTATTGATTTTTGTACAAAAGTTGATATGCGGGTGGTTAACAAAAGAGTAATTGAAAGCCTGATAAAATGTGGCTCCTTTGACTCACTCAATGTAAGAAGATCCCAACTGCTGGCTGTATTGGATCAAGCTGTCGACACTGCTCAGCTGCGTCAAAAGGAAAAAGCCAGCGGGCAAATTGGTTTATTTACTGAAGAAGCGATAAACATTGCTGAAGATATTGTTTTACCGGATATTGCTGAAATACCCGAGGATCAACGGTTAGCGATGGAAAAAGAGATGACAGGCTTTTACGTGACAGGTCATCCGCTCAATCAATTTCGAGAAAAACTTAAAGGCTATCCCAGTATAAATGAACTGTTATCAAATGGTCATGCTGACGGCAAACCGGTACGGGCTGCCGGTCTAATAACCAGTTCTAAACGAATTACGACCAAACGTGGCGATATGATGTGCTTTGCAGCTCTTGAGGATTTTACAAACAATATTGAAGTTGTTATCTTTCCACGGCTTTTTGAAAAAATTAATGGAATTTTACTGCCGGATATGCCGATAGCTGTGTCTGGACGCTTAAATATTAATGAAGATCGGGCTAATATAGTCGCCGACACAATAAAGCTGCTTAATGCACCTAGTGAAGTTCGCATAAAAATTGGTGAGCAGCAGGAGAATGATAGTGTTTTTAACGATTTGAAAGAGATATTTGCAAAACATAGCGGCTCAGCAGTAACATTCCTCCACTTAGTTGCTAAACGGCGGGTTATAAAGACTGAGCAAAAGTATTGGATAGATCCTTCACCTGAAGCTATCCTTGCAATTGAAACGCTGCTCGGTAAAGGCACCGTACAAATTGTTTAAAGGATTTACCAATAATATTTCCGAGTACATAATTTTTCAGTTCCTATCAAAAATCATGACAGGCTTCCATTGAATATGTTATTATTCTTGGTGTAGAAGTATAGAACTTTTTGGCAATATGATTTCTTTTAGATTGAATGTGCATAGGGGGATTTTGCATGGATATTATCGTTTGTGTCAAGCAAGTGCCTGACACCGCAGAAGTAAAAATTGATCCTGCGACGAATAGTATAATTCGCCAAGGGGTACCTAGTATTCTAAATCCTTTCGACAAGCATGCAGTTGAAGCCGCTTTACGTTTAAAGGAAAAAAACGGGGGCAAAGTAACCGTAATATCGATGGGACCTTCGCAGGCTAAAGATGTTCTGAAGGAGTGTATAGCCCTAGGAGCCGATGAAGCGGTATTAATAAGTGACAGAGCTTTCGGTGGGGCAGATACCTTAGCTACCAGTTATACTCTGGCTGCAGCGATAAGAAAACTTGGTAGTTTCGATGTAATCCTTTGCGGCAAACAATCAATTGACGGGGACACCGCTCAAGTTGGCCCTGAATTAGCGGAGCATCTTGGAGTTGTTCCAATAACATACGCTGCTGATATTGAAGTTAATGGCAATGCTGTAGTGGTAAAAAGAGAGCAAGAAGATTGCTATGAAGTGATAGAAGCTAAATTTCCGGTTCTAATAACTGTAGTTAAATCAATTAATGAGCCGCGTCATGCCAGTGTTAAAGGGGTTATGAAGGCAAATCGCAAAAATATCCCTGTATTATCTCAGCAAGACCTAGAAATCGATGGTGAACGTATCGGACTGAAAGGCTCACCTACACAAGTTCGCCGCATATTTGCGCCCAGCCATCGTGTTCAAGGTGAGATAATTGAAAGTAGTAGTGCTAAAGAGGCTGCTCATCTATTAATACAAAAACTTAGCGAAGCGAAAATTATATAGCAGGGGGAAGGTATAGATGGCTGTAAATATTTTAAAAGAAACGTGCATAGGTTGCGGCACGTGCGTTAACGCCTGCCCTTTTGGCGCTATTGCTATGGAAACTAATAAGGCAGTAATAACTGATGGCTGTACGCAGTGCGGTGCCTGCACTGAAGCTTGTCCAGTTGCTGCAATTATTCGTGAGGAGCAGGAAAAACTCGGTACAATTGATAAGGATAGCTATAAAGGGGTTTGGGTTTATATCGAACAAACTGGCGGTTTAGCCAAAAGTGTAGGCTATGAATTACTGGGTCAAGGCCGAAAACTCGCGGATGCTTTAGGTCAAGAACTCGCCGCTGTAATTGTCGGCTACGGCATTAAGCCTTTGGCGCAACAGGCTATTGCAAGCGGTGCCGATAAAGTGTACCTTGCTGATCAAGAAGAATTTAGTCATTACAATACAGATGCTTATACACATGTTGTAGCTGACATGATAAATACTTATAAACCTTCTGTAGTTCTTATGGGGGCTACTCATGACGGGCGTGACTTGGCGCCTAGGGTTGCGTGTCGTGTGGGTACCGGCCTAACTGCCGACTGTACTGATCTTAGCATTGATGAGGCTACAGGGTTAGTAGCATGGACCCGCCCTGCTTTCGGCGGCAACATAATGGCAACTATCTTGTGCCCTGACCATCGTCCGCAAATGGGGACAGTAAGGCCGAAAGTATTTAAGCGCCCCCTAATGGACAATTCGCGAAACGGAGAAATAGTCAAGGTTGAGACCCGAGTTCAGGCAGCTGAGATTCGTACGAAACTAATCGAAATAATTAAGGTAGGCACGGTGTCCTGCAATTTAGAGGAGGCCGAGGTTATCGTCTCTGGCGGACGGGGGATGGGTAAGCCTGAGAATTTTACCTTAATTGAAGAACTAGCAAATGTTCTCGGCGGGGCTGTCGGTGCTTCGCGCGCGGTAGTTGACGCAGGTTGGAAACCGGCTCTTCATCAGATTGGTCAGACAGGAAAGACGGTTGGCCCGAAAATTTATTTTGCATGCGGCATTTCTGGAGCTATTCAACATGTTGCAGGTATATCTTCGTCCGATATTATAATTGCAATTAATAAAGATAAAGATGCCCCGATATTTAAGATGGCAGACTATGGCATAGTTGGCGATGTCATGGAAGTGTTGCCTGAGCTTATTGCCGAATTCAAAGAACTAAAACAAGATTAGCTGATATGCTCCGTAGCAATTTTGAGTTGCGGAGCATATCTTTTTCTATAGTTAAGTTTTGTAAATAATGCTTGGCTATTAGCAGGAATACTGTCTAATATTGGAGAAAACCAAGGTGTTATATATATGAGTAACAATGTGCTACAGGAGGCAACATAATGTGGACAGTAATATATATCGCATCTAACCGTTCGCATGCGGAGATGCTTAAGAACATGCTTGACAGCGAAGGTATATTGGCTAATATCAGACCTGCAGGCGTTGTTTCAATGCTCGGAGACGGTATGTTCGAAATACTAGTGCTCGAATCAGAGGCAGACGAGGCTCACGCAATTTTGTGCCAAAACGCTGCCAAATAGAACGAGTAATCTCAGAGGAGCGTGTTCGAATGTTTAAGAAGACGAAAATTATTTGTACAGTTGGTCCTGGTACAGACAAGCCAGGTATTTTAGAAGAAATGCTAAACGCCGGGATGAACGTTGCGCGATTTAACTTTTCGCATGGTAATCACGCGGACCATGCGAAAAGAATTGCTATGGTGCGCGCCGCAGCACAACGTGTCAACAAACCGGTAGCGCTTTTGCTGGATACTAAAGGCCCAGAGATGAGGATAGGAAAATTTGCAGACGGAAAGGTCCTATTACAAGAGGGACAAAAATTTATTTTGACAGTAAGAGATATATTAGGTACTAATGAAATTATATCCGTAAATCATAAGTCTTTGCCAAGCGAAGTTACGCCTGGGGATATCATATTGTTATCAGACGGCTTAGTAAGCTTGCGGGTTGAAGATATCAATGGTCAAGATATCATAACTACTGTTTTAAATTCAGGCGCAATGAGCGACTTAAAACGTGTTGCAGTTCCTGGAGTTGCCGTAAACCTGCCGTTCCTTTCACATCAGGACATAAGTGATATTTTGTTCGGCATTGAACAAAATATGGACTTTATTGCCGCATCTTTTGTCCAGCGAGCCGCAGACGTATTATCCATTCGCCGCGTTCTTGAAGACGCGGGCGCTTCGATGGACATCATCGCTAAAATTGAAAATGCCGAAGGTGTTAAAAATATTGATGAGATTTTAAAAGTTGTCGATGGAATCATGGTAGCAAGAGGTGACTTGGGCGTTGAAATTCCAACCGAAGAAGTGCCAGTTGTTCAAAAAATGTTGATTGAAAAGTGTAATAAAGCTGCAAAACCGGTTATTACGGCAACTCAAATGCTTGAATCTATGGTTGCAAATCCGCGGCCAACGCGCGCTGAAGCTAGTGATATTGCTAATGCTATAATGGATGGAACCGATGTAATAATGCTTAGCGGTGAAACCGCTTCCGGAAATTATCCGGTAGAAGCTGTAAAGGTTATGGCGAAGATAGCTGTGCGAACCGAAGAGGCTTTAAACTATGAAACTATTTTGCTTACCAATGGAATTGTCTTGCAGCGTACAACAACCGATGCAATTAGTCATGCTACGGTGCAAATCACTCATGAACTCGGCGCTGCGGCTGTCATTACCGCTACAGAAAGTGGTTATACGCCGCGAATGCTATCAAGATATCGTCCAAAGGCCAGAATTATTGCAGTAACTCCAAATGATAAGACCTTCCGGAGTATGCTGATGCTTTGGGGAGTACACCCAATTCTTGGCGCCAGATTCAAAAATACAGATGATATGGTAACAAATGCGGTTGGCAGTGCATTAAAAGAAGGCGTTGTTAAGGATGGTGACTTAGTAGTAATTACCGCTGGTGTTCCTGCGGGGCAGTCTGGCACAACTAATATGATACGGGTTCATGTTGTGGGTAATATTTTACTTAGAGGTACGGGCATTGGTCGCAAAGTAGTAACAGGTAAAGTATGTGTGGCACGCACGTTAAATGATTTTACTCAAAAGTTTGCTCCTGGCGATATTCTGGTAGTATCTAGCTTGGATGAAGAAAATGCAAAGTATGCTGTTAAGGCAACAGCTATTGTAGCAGAGGCTGGTGGCATGACATCCCATGCGGCAATTGTCGGTATAAGCTACGGTATACCTGTTATTGTAGGAGTAGATGGGGCTACTGAAAAATTGGCCGACGATATGATAGTTACGGTAGATTTGGAGAATGGCCTTGTTTATCAAGGCGAAATAAACGCTCGATAAATTTCTGGATTAGGTGCGGAGGGTCTTATGCTAATTTGGGTAGCGTCAATAGTGACTATCTTAATAATCTGTGTTGCGGCGGTCTGGTTTTATGCTAAAAATCCAGACCGCCGCCTAAACTTGGCTGAAACAAAACTTGACAGATACCTAAAATCCCGCATCCCCTCTACGCAAACGGTAAATAAACTATTGCAACAAATGCATATGCTGGTCAATGTAAGTATGGAGGATGCGAATGCTGCCCGTACTTATAAGGCTGTTGATTTGTTGAAATTAGCCTATGGCAGCGGTTTACAGCGTCCAAATGAATATCAACGGCTAGGAAGCATCATTGTAAAGGCTATGCGCAACAAACAGCCTGATATTGCTGTAATTGCTCTTGGTGCATTCAGACCGTTACTCCGTAATCTGGCGGCCCAAGATTTGTCATTAGCGATAGAGCAGCTAACGCTTATAGCTTTTTGGGCAGCCCGGCTTAAATATAATTTTTTACTTGCAAAAATATTGGAGACGGTCTTTGATGTCGTTAGCCGTACTGAATGTACTAATGACCAGAAAATCCTGTCGGCTATTCTAAATTCAATCCGGATAATTGGAACACTTGCGCTTCGCCGCCAAGATCATCAATTATTCCGGGAATTAGCAACCCGTTTTAAAGCTTGGACAAGTTCTTCTGGTTTAAAATTTCCTGAGGAAATTGAAGGGGTTTTTATTACTTGGCTGCATCAAATAGCTAAAAATGGCGATGATATTGCTCTCGAAGCAGTAGCCAGGCTTTGCCACGATTTTTTTGACAATCAGACGATTACATCTGCTGGTGTTAGTGCAATAGTTGGGGAATCTTCAAAGGCTGCCGGCACGGCCTGTCTTAACCAACACAATAAAGTGACGCCGCTTATTCTCCAGTTTATATTAGAATTAGCGGCAAAAAGCTATGATATAGTTATATGGCGAAAGGCAGTAAGTGCTGTTGGTCAGGTTTCATCTCTTGCAATTTCCCGACGAGAAATGGCTGAAGCGTTTAGCGTACTATTACCGATGCTGGACACTGGGCGTTATATTTTGACAGATGAATTGACCTTTTGTGAGTATTCAGATGATTACCGGCGAAAAAGGCTCTTTATAATTGTTCGTGAATGTATACTATTAGCCGAGTTAAAAGCCCGCCAGGACATGACTAGCAGTACTGGGGATGTCATAACAGAAATTTATGAAGCTTGGATTGCCAATCCTCAAACAACAGGTTTAAAAAAGTCGATAAAAAAATACTGTCAGTGTTTACTATTGTACTGGCAAAGCACTAGGCAGCGTCAAGCGCGGCGATGTATTTTGGATAATAACAGTTTGATAGAGCCAATACTTGTGGCGGACAAGGATAGGAAGCGATTAGGTTTATGAATGGCAATTACTTTTATGAGCTAGCGGCAAAGTATGACGCGTGGTTTACGACACCGCATGGCCGTTACGTACAACATTATGAGCATGAAATGATTATGGATCTTGCTGACATTAAAGCTGATATGGATGTTGCCGATGTTGGTTGTGGTACTGGACTGTATACAGAAGAACTATGCCGTTTAGGTGCCAAAGTCGTTGGTATTGATATTTCCCCGGAAATGTTGGAGATTGCCGCAAAGAAAACAATGTTATATCAAGATCAGATTAAATTTGTAGTGGGGGACGCGGCTAGTATCCCCTTTTATGATAATTCATTTGACCTTGTGTTTAGTGTTACGGCAATGGAGTTTTTTCAAAAACCCAAACAATGTCTTCATGAGATGTATCGTATACTCCGCCCCGGGGGGCATATGGTAGTAGCAACTCTAAATAGTTTAAGCCTGTGGTCAATGCAGCGTAGAATAAAATCGTTATTTACTAAAACGATATTTTCTCATGCCCATTTTTACAGTATATATGATATCAGCAATATGCTTAAGCCTCATAAGATAACTGCATGGCGCGGTGGGATATTTATACCGCCTTTTGCCCCTAAGCTTGCGATAAATAATCCGGAGCTTTTTGAACGGATTGGTCAAAAGTTAGTACCCCAACTTGGCGCTTTTGTGGTAGTGAGAATAGATAAATAAAAGCTGTTAATAGAAAGTTAAAAACCGAGTCTAGTCTAGGACCCGGTTTTTTTTGTACGGCTGCCTAAAAGCAATGTGCTAATCAGAGGGATAAACAGAGACAGCTTTTTTTCCAAAGCGGCAACGCTTAAACTTATCAACACCGTCAGGATAAAGAAAATAACTACGACGGGGACTGTCATTATAATATTGTTGCTAGTTATGTAGCCAATCAGGTAATACATAACCATGGGATGAACTAAATAAACCATATACGAATGGTCTCCAAGGCATTGAAAAATAGAGGTGAGTCTGGTAGGTATTTTGTTAAAGCTAAAAATTAAAAACCAAAATAAAGTTGCTGCGAAAGTGTAAAGTACGCCAACCGGACTTAATTGGTGGGCTGTGTTTACAGCTGCTTCAGGTGTGTAGCCCTTTACAAACAGTAAGTAATAATAAAAGATAAGCATCCCTGAAAGTGTTAGATAAAAGAATGCTGTTATTGCGGCGCGATTTTTGCGGGTAATTTCCAAAAAATCTTTATATTTTATTGCGCATATAGCACCTAATATAAAGATAAAGATGTAATGCGCTACCCAGTAACTTAGACGATATTGTAGGGCGAGATTTATGTAAAAGCTTGGTGATAATGGCTGGAGGAGATAACTGGAATAATAATTAAAGAGAATTTGTAAGAATAGCAGAACCGTTAAACTGCGGATTGGAGCACTTATTGTCTTGCGTACAATTAAACGCCACAGAGGCATTAGAGCATAGAACCAGAGCAATATTACCAAAAAATAAAGTTGATAAGAGGCAAGCCCAAATAGAAAATATTCAGATAGCAGTGGTTGCTGCCAAATTGCTGTATCACCACTAACCCAAGTGTAGTGGACCATATAAATTAGTGACCAAGTCAGATAGGGAATAAAAACAGTACGTAACCGTCTTTTCATAAAATTTAAATAGTTAAATGATTCATTAAGATTTTGATTTATAAATAGACCAAAAGCAGAAACAAAGAAAAAAATAGGGACACTAAAGCGAGTAAAAATTTCTAATAAGGCAAATAAATGAATATTTACATTCGGATTACTAAGTGAAAAAGCGCCAGTATGGATACCAACGACCCCAAGCATAGAAATACCCCGAATATACTCAATTGAGACAATACGCTGCTTTGACATAATATTTCCTTTCGATTACATTTAAGTTACCTGATGAGATTACTGTTTAACATCAAAACCATTTCCTTCCGATGCCTTATACCACTTAGATATTATACTAGATAAATACTTATAGTGCCAAAATATTCATGTACTACAAAGTAACAATATGAGAAAAGATATGGCCGAAACTGACAGGGATATAAGCTGCTAGATTCACTGTTCCTAGGGCAAAATATATTAAAACAGCTATCTAACGATTAGAATAGGAAGGAGGTAAATATCATCGTTAATCTAACTCCTCTAGCTAAACAGTTTATAAGTGAGCAAGGTAATGCTATTTTAGCTAAAATCGAGCAGAAATTGTCATTTGGCTGAGGTGGCCCTAGGACTATATCCTATCCGTCCGTGCGACTGGGAAAACCGGAAAATCACGAAACTAGTCAATTCACTAAAAGGGATGTAGACGGAATTGAAGTATATTGTCATGATAGTGTCGAAAGACTCGCGGACACAAAGCATATTGACATCGACATCGAGGGCCAAAGTTTAATTACCCGTTTGGTGATGCGGAGGTTGCCAAAAGAAAGTACCCTTTATCCTATTTAGCAAAATAAAAAAGTGAGGGAAAACCTCACTTTTTTATTTTTCGCTTATTCCTTTAAAGTTTGATGCCAATAAATTCACCGCTATGAAATGGTGCAGATTCACAGAGTTGCTTCGGCAATATATCGAAATGCTTAAAAAATTTTTTTGCGCCTATATAAGCGCCTTTTGCAGCATAACGGACAGGAAAAGCATTTATTTGATTTTCGGCAAGTGGTAATAGACCAACAGCCATATTTTGTGAGTCAAATCCCAACATGCAAAATTGATGATTATTTAATAGCTCGCTAGCCTTTTTATTAAAGACAATCCGACCATTTGGTCTTAATTCAATAAGAGGCTCATCCGATTTAACTGTTTTTTCTCGTTTAGGCTGAAAAAGTGTGAATGAATATCCCATAGCTTTCACTCCTATTTTAAAATTACTATATAAGTATGCACAAAAAGTATAAACCATATAATAAAATTAAAATTTTCATCAGAAATTTTTCAATTGATACAAAGTAAAGTTTGACTGCTAAGAGAGGAGGATGATAGGATAAGTATAAGAAAATCGGTAAGTAATGATTATATGAAATTTTTGTTGTGTACTTGAATTTAAGGAGGCATTTTAATGAGGCAAGTCTGGCTGCAAGTATTTACGGTAATGATTTTAGGCTCATTTGTTAAGTTTATTGTTCCGGATGTATCTTTATGGGTATTAGCTGATTTAGTAGTGTTAGGTATTTGTTATTTATTACTGCGACGCTACCCATCTATTGATATCAAAAAAAGTATGCTTTTTGTTGGCGCGTTGACTTTAATCAATATTTTGGTTGATGTGAACATTCTTAATGGCTTACTTGGAAATATAATTGGCCTTGTAATAGTTGGGTGGGTTATATTTGGCGGCGGCGGTAAAGGCAAAGGTCAGACAATATTGCGACATAAATGGAACAAATAAGTTAAGCGCCGCACGTTTAGTGCGGCGCTTAACTTTTTACTGGGGTTACTTATTGCTGATAAGATTTAGGCTTTTTCTTTTTACCTTACTTGCAGCTTTAGCAAAGTAGGCATCTTGACGGACTATTTTATTCCGGTCTAAACAGTGTGCCTTTTGCTTCTTTAACACTAGTCATCGAACCTATCAAATAGGATAAAAAAATGCTCCTTTTATCAATCCTTTATGGGAATCTCATTAAAAGCTGCCCGTTTACTTTAAGCCAGTTACGGTTCATTTTAAAATTAGGGCAATGTTTTTCCACCAACTTCCAAAAATCTCCTGAATGATTTGGTACAATTAAATGTGAAAGCTCGTGGATTACCAGATAATTAATGACTGCAGGCGGGGCCATAACAATTCGCCAATTATAGTTTAGGGAGCCGCGGCTAGAACAACTGCCCCAACGCGTCTTTTGATTCTTAATATTAATTTTGGTTGGGCTAACACCCAAACGAGTAGACCAATAGCGAGTTTTATCAATTAAAATATCAGCAGCGTTTTTTTTATACCAGCTTTCTAATACTGCAGTGCAATTCGACTCCATTGGAAGATTAGCCGGCAATTTAACCAAAATAAGGTTATCGTTTAGAGTTACACAGCATTCAGCTACAGTTTGAATGATTTTTAGAATGTAAGGCTGACCTAAAAAGAGGATCGATGCTCCATCGTAAATGGCACTGTTCAATGAAGTTTCAGCGATAGTTCTTAAGGCGTCGGAGTGTTTTTTAAGCCAGTCAAATTTTTTTCGCAATATTATTTCCACATCAAAATTAAGGTTTTTCTTCGGAACAATAACCTCAATAACCTCTGGCTTAACAACTTTAAGACAAATGGTTTTGCGCCGTTCTGAATATGCTAGTGTATACGTAAAGTTAATATTATTGATTGTAATATTGGGCATCAGCTTCTCCTTTTTCGGTATGTTAGCCTTTATTGGGCAATTGTGATCGTTTTTCCTGCTTAGACGTGTCAATAAAATCAGGAGGGTTAATAATGAATATTTTTGCTTTACCAGAAACACTACCTGAGGAAGAGGTTTTTGAGCAGCTTATACCGGACAATGGTATCTTAATTGAAAGAATTATTTCAACTGGTCAGGCATCACCGGAAGGCTTTTGGTTTAACCAAGACCGGGATGAGTGGGTGGTATTACTTCAGGGGACTGCAATTCTTGAGTGGCAAGACGGTAGTAAGAAAAATTTGACAGCTGGAGACAGCCTTTTTATCCCGGCCCGGCAACTTCATCGAGTTGAAAGAACTTCGAACAACCCTCCTTGTATTTGGTTAGCAGTTCATGGGAAACTAAGGTAATCATAGGTAACGAATGGAAATAATATCTTTCGTGACAGGATTTGCTAAAATTAACCACGAAAACTAAGATAACGTTAGTTTTCAAAAGGAGCTAAACATGATAATGCACAGCCATTTATGCTTTGATTCAGATATCGGCAGTCAAAAGCCGGAAAGTATAATTAACACAAATGCGCAATGCCCCTTTTGTGATCGCGATCAGTTGGAAGAAATTATTGAACAGCGCGGGCAAATGATATTAGTAAAAAATAAATATCCTGTATTGAAAGATGCTTTCCAAACTGTTCTCATTGAAACAGAGGAATGTCACTCAGAATTGTCATTATACACTAAGGAACATTTATATGCTTTAATAAAGTTTGGAGTAGAAAAATGGCTTGAAATGAAGAACTCGGGTGAGTATGCATCCGTTATATTTTATAAAAACCATGGTCCGCTGTCAGGAGGAACAATACGTCACCCTCATATGCAAATAGTTGGTCTAAAATATTTGAACTGCCAAGAACGCTTAACACGCGATATGTTTGAGGGGATTAGGATACATAATGTACCTGGTGTTGAACTAAATATATCGACTAAGCCCAAGGTCGGCTTTTTTGAGTTCAATGTCATATTGGATAATCTGGCGGATATTGAGAAAATGGCTGACTATATACAGATAATGGCACACTATTCATTGAATAATTTTCATCGTAGATGCACTAGCTATAATTTGTTTTTCTACCAAATGGATAACAAGATTATTACCAAGATTATGCCGCGTTTCGTAACTTCACCACTGTTTATTGGGTATTCAATTCCGCATATCTCAAGTCGCACGAAGGATGTTGTAAGGGAAATTCAGGCCATTTACTTTGATGATAAGAGTCATAACTTTTCCTAAGAAATCCATTTGCATCATATAGGGACTTTTAAAAATTGCTTGACATTGTCTAAACATAATGATAAGATATCAATTGTTGATAACATAACATAATGCCGAAGTGGCGGAATTGGCAGACGCACTTGACTCAAAATCAAGCGTGGTAGCCCCACGTGCCGGTTCGAGTCCGGCCTTCGGCACCAGTAAATTAAAGGCCTTCAGAGATTGGAGGCCTTTTCCATGATTTTGAATTAAATCAGTTCTGCTATTATAAAAAAATGCACTATTGCAAAGTGCATTTTAGGGCGAAATATATTGTCAATTGGCTCTCGCTATGGCGAGAGTCTTTTCTTTTTTCAAAAATTTTATGTTGAAAAAATGGCGATTTATTCCGGCCAAGACCGAGAATCCGCAATGCCCGGTTGCGTTTTAACTAAAGTCGCAAAATACGCGAAATTCTTTATCTCATCTTTTATCATCAGTTGTATAATTACTCCACAATCGGGAATAATTGCAATGTATATATCGGATTAGGAGGATAAAAATGAGAAAACAGATGAGCCAACTGCCTGTAAAAAAGGTGTTTTTAGATAGCGATGTTGCAAACGAAGATGGTCTTTTCGAGTTTACAATTGACTGTGGAGCAGTTTACTTTGGGGCAGTATATGATGGTGACGGTCAACTTACTACTGTTGATCAGTATTTTTATACCGAAACCTACTCTCGCGAGGATTTAGAAAGCGCAGCAAAGAATGTGCAGCTGTTATCGGTTGATAATCGAGATTATAGGGCTAAAACCTATTTGCTAACGAAAATGGAAAATGGTCAGGAGTGGCTACGGTTCCATGCGGTTGTACCGCAGGAAATTAATCCTGACTATTTTTATCAGAAATATATCGGAGATTAGTTTAAATGACCGGATCAGCCGGTCATTTTTTAGTCTACCAGAATTTATAAATTATAAATTCTGCCGACACTAGTTTATTGCCCTATTAGCTGCTTGCCTAGTGCTTGGCGTGCATATCATTTTAGCGAAGCAACTAGCGGCGTACGCTTTCACTAAAGCTCGGTACAAGCCGGATTTATAATGCATATTTGAAATTTCATTAGCATCCTAACAACCATTTACTGTAAAAATATGTAAATACAAGAAATATATGTAAAATATTGCCAAATGATAATTTGTTCTGCAAATTAACCCATAAATATTTTAAGGGATTATGTCGAACTTGGGATTTGTTTATAGCAGTTCGATAAGTAGTTGGGATTTATTGTGGGTATTTTTCGACAATTGTTCGTGTTTTTAGTAGCAACTTGTCGCTTTTTTACGAAAAGTAATTGTACTATTTTTGCAGGAAATACAAATATTTACAAGAATGTTTCTAACACGGAAATTAAACGACACACATAAAGGAGTTGGCAAATATGTACGCAGCCGGTGCTCTTAACAATAAAGTCGTATACTTGGCTAAAGATGATGATTATAATGAGTATTTTGAATCTACAACAAATGGAATTATTTGCTTAGATAGCTCACTTAGAATAAAAAACCTCAATCGTGAGGCAGAGAGAATCTGCGGAGTAGACCGATCAAAGGTCTTAGGTAAACGCGCTGATAATGTGTTTGAGCACTACGGGCACAAATTTCTGCGAATCTTTACTTTATCAGAATACGATGACATTTACACTACTAGCCTTAAAATTAATATTAAGGACCAAGTATTATATTTACATGTTGATACTCTTAAATTACTTGATTCTTCGGGCAGTGTCAGCGGTATGATTGTCATTATGCAGGATGTATCCGCGGTTCGCGCCGCAATTAAGCAGATTCAGACTACACAAATGCTTATGTCGCTTGGAGAATTGGCAGCAGGCGTAGCACACCATGTTCGCACCCCGCTTACAACAATCAGCGGTTATCTTCAGGTTATGTTGGGCCGCCTCAAGGATGATCAATATACAGTGCGACGAGATTTACTGGAAATGATGTTGGGCGAAGTTTCTTATATCAACGAAGTTGTTAAAGAATTGGTGCTCTTTGCAAAACCGCCTGTAAAAAAGACGCCTGGCGTCAACATCAATCGTTTGCTGGAGCAAGCGCTGCTTTTAACTTTTAAAGAATTGGGTGGCGAAAAGGTCGCAATCAATAAACAGTTGGCTGATTCACTTCCTTGCATTAATGCTGATGCAAATCTAATCGAACAAGCAATTGTAAACATTATGCAAAATGCAGTTGAGGCTATGCCGGACGAAGGGGTTCTTACGCTAAAAACATGGCTTAATTCTGACTTAAATATGATAGTGATTGCTATTACTGATACTGGTGCTGGTGTAGCTACAGAAATATTGCCCAGGATATTTGAACCATTTTATACTACTAAATTAGATCGCATGGGGCTGGGTTTGCCAATCGCGCACCGGATTGTTTCTGAACATGGCGGTTTTATCAATATCAGCTCTGACGACCAAGGCGGGACAAAGGTTAGTATTTATATGCCAATTATTGATGGAAGATTAAATCATCTATCTATAGTACATCAACAAATTCTTAACCTTCAATAGAATAGAATGAAGGCAGTATAGAATGCATAATCACTTGGAATCCCTCATATAGGTGTAATGTTGGAATTTACTATGAGGAAGGGATGCCGGTGTTGACTTTTCAGAGAGCAGTCTATACTGCTTTATTTTTATTGCTGCTGGTACTGCCTGTTTACGGAGAATGCGCCGATATTTCATCGCCAAGAATCATTATTAATTTACCTAGCAGGACGTTAGATTTGTACTCGGTAAATGATTTTATTAAGGAATATCCAATAGCTATTGGCAAGCCATCCACGCCTACACCAATCGGAAATTTTTCAATCATTAATAAGGAAGTTGATCCGGTGTGGATGCCGCCCAGGAAGGGGTATGTTATCCCTCCCGGACCTGATAATCCGCTTGGACACCGTTGGATGGGGTTTTTGCCGCTTTATGGCATTCATGGCACTAACGCTCCATGGGCTATTGGGTTAGCGGTATCCAACGGGTGTGTTAGGATGTATGAAGAAGATGCTCAGGAATTGTTCAACATTGTAGACTATGGAACACCGGTCAAAGTCACGTATGATAGAGCGATGGTGCGAATTGATAGAAGTGGGCAGGTATCAGTTGGTATCTATCCCGATATTTATGGATACGGAGAAGTGACTGCTGCTGAAATATATGGCAAGTTGGAGGACTGTGGTTTGGCTGGCTTTGTTAGTGAAACATTCATCGACGATCTAATCGAGCAGGAAGCTGATCAACAGATACCTGTTGCACGCATAGTAAAATTGAAGGTTAATAACAAGTATCTTAATGAATTCGCCGTACAGAGCGGCAACCAACTATATGTACCGGTTTGGGCAGTAGCGGGGGCTTTAAATCAAAATATTATATGGGATGAGGAAGTTAATATTGTTCGCTACAAAAACAGAGATGTTCAAAGTGTGGTTAAGGGCGATGTATTATACGTTTCAGCTAACGATCTTCATGTTCTATTTGGTGGCCAGCAGCTTATTAATTCCGACGATAATTGTCTTGCGATAAATATGTTGGAGGTTTTTGTAAACAATAAACTTATTACATGCGAAGTTCAAGTTCTGGACGGAGTTTTGGCTCTACCTGCAGTCCAATTAGGTCAAGCGCTTGGTCAAAAAACAGTTTGGAATGCAGATAAGAAATTATTGTTAATGAAGAACCGCTCGTTACCCTACGGCTTGATCGATAGTCAGCCATATATTAAGATAACTCAGATCAATGAATACTATAACGCCTTTGTATATTGGAATCAGCAAGAGTGTAAAATCGAGATAACCTATCCGTTTAAACAATAGAATTTTTAAAATACCTCTGCCCCTACAAGTCGGCAGAGGTTATTTTTCAGCATTGTTTACATTAAAATAGCTACTTATTTAGAAACTATAAAGGGATTTAGGGTAATATAGCAAATATTATTAGATTGATAAAAAAAAGATAGAGGGTGATGGGCTCATGTCCCATACATTTGTGATTATTGATGGCAGCAGTTTAACCCATCGGGCTTTTTACGCGCTGCCTCTATTGAGTACAGCAAGTGGTCAATATACTAATGCTGTTTATGGTTTTGCTACAATGCTTGTCAAGTTAGTTCAAGATGTAAAACCGGATTCTATTGTTGTTGCTTTTGATAAAGGCAAGATAACCTTTCGAAACTATAAGTACAGCGAATATAAAGCAAACCGAAAGGCAACTCCCAGTGAACTGGTGGAACAGTTCCCTCTGGTCAAGGAACTGCTCAAAGCCTTTGGTATTACGGTTATTGAAAAAGAAGGCTTTGAAGCCGATGATATTATCGGTACCCTAGCAAGCAAAGCAGCTGCGCAGAACTTAGACGTTATTATTGTCACTGGCGACCGTGATGCGCTCCAATTAATTGGCCCAAACACTAAGGTCATGCTCACGAAAAAAGGCATTTCGGAGATGGAGCTGTTTAATGAAAAAGCGTTTCAGACAAAGTACGGTATTTTGCCGAGACAGTTAATAGATCTCAAAGGGCTTATGGGTGACAGTTCCGATAATATTCCGGGAGTTCCCGGCATTGGTGAAAAAACTGCTACTAAGCTGATAAGTCAATTTGGCTCAATTGAAAACTTATTGAATAATGTTGATAAAGTATCAGGGAAAAAGGTTCAAGAAAATATACGCAACAATACGGATATTGCAATTTTATCCAAACAACTTGCGACCATTGTTTGCGATATGGACCTCGATTTCGCAGTTAACGACTTTTCGTTTAACCCTGTGCGTGACAGGGTTAACGAGTTTCTGCTTAAATTTGAATTTAAAAGCTTAATGGCGAGAATTGGAAATATTTTTGTCGACGAAATCAAGCCGCAAGCTGCTTTAGTAGAAAGTCAGGCGCCGGCAGCTAATATCATTACAGGCATTGAAGCGGTAGAAGATATTATTGCTGAGGCACATCAATTAAAAAAGCTGATTTTTTACCCTGTTTTGCAGGGTAAGGTGCCTGCCGTAAATTTAAAGGGTATGGCTGTTATTAGTCATGGTGATGCGGTTTATATTTCTTGTGAAAACCCTGGTTGGGACAAACTTATTGAGCTTTTGTCTGTTCCGGGCATCCAAAAAGTAACCTATGACTCAAAGGCTATTTATGCTGCTTGCAACAAAATGAGCAGAAAAGTTGCGGGGAATTTCTTCGACGTATTATTGGCCGCCTATCTTCTTGATCCTACGGCAGCAGAATATCCTCTGACGTCGTTAAATTCCGACTATACTGGGAAGTATACCAATTTTACCGAAACTAGCTTTGAATCAACTTTAGACTATGCCGCTTGGGCATGTAAATCTATTTACGAGTTATATCCAATACTTTCTAGCTTACTAATCGAAACCGAGCTTAGTAAATTGTTTTATGAGATAGAAATGCCGCTAGTAGAGGTACTGGCTGCAATCGAGAACGCTGGGATAAAAGTAGATACCCCATATCTAGATTTCATGAATATGGAGATTTCGCGGAGAATTGAGAGACTGTTAGAGGATATATATATAACTGCCGGAGAGCAGTTTAATGTAAATTCTACTAAGCAGCTAGGGGTAGTGCTGTTTGATAAATTGAAACTGCCAATAATTAAGAAAACCAAAACTGGTTATTCCACCGATGCTGAAGTACTCGAAAAACTAGCTGGTCATCATCCGATTATTGATAAGCTGTTAGAATACCGGATGCTGACTAAATTGAAATCAACTTATCTTGATGGGCTAAGACCATTAATAAATACGGAAAGTTTAAGAATTCATAGCCACTTCAATCAGACAGTGACTGCTACAGGACGGCTCAGTAGCTCGGAACCCAATCTGCAAAATATTCCAATTCGGACAGATATTGGTCGACGAATCCGGGAGTTATTTATTCCTGGAAAAGAATTTAAATATATAATGTCGGCTGATTATTCGCAGATAGAACTTAGAGTTCTGGCACATATGTCGGGTGATCCAACTCTAATTGAAGCGTTTAAAGAGAATGAAGATGTTCACACTCGGACGGCGTCTAAAGTTTTTGGTGTTCCGCTAACAGAGGTTACACCCGAAATGCGTTCGCGAGCCAAAGCAGTTAATTTTGGCATTGTATACGGCATCAGCGACTATGGGTTATCACGAGATATTGGAGTAAGCCGAAGTGAAGCCGGACAATATATCGATAGTTATTTTGAAAAATATAGCGGAGTCAAAAACTTTATAAATAATGTAGTCGCTAGCGCGCGTAAGCAAGGTTTTGTTACAACAATGTTAGGCAGACGACGCTATTTGCCTGATATTAACAGCAGTAATTTTAATAAACGCTCCTTTGCCGAGCGTACAGCGATGAATACACCGATACAAGGGACAGCAGCCGACATAATAAAAAAAGCTATGATTGATGTTTACCATGAGCTTGAAAAGGCAAAAACTAAAAGTAGAATATTACTGCAGGTTCATGATGAACTTGTTTTAGAGGTAGCTGATGATGAGGTCGAAGTTGTATCCGAGATTGTAAAACGGACCATGGAAAAGGCAATTAAGTTAGATGTGCCTTTGGTGGCTGAAATTAAGCTTGGCAAGAATTGGGCAGAAGCTAAATAAGAAGGGGATAAATATGCCGGAATTACCTGAAGTCGAAACAATCCGACGCAGTCTTGAAGGCAGAGTGGTAGGAAAGAGGGTCAGATTTGTTGATGTATTGTTGCCGCGTTTAATTAAATGGCCAACGGCGGAAAAGTTTCAAGCCATTATTACTGGTAAAAAAATTCTGTTCTTAAAAAGACGCGGCAAATATTTGCTTTTTGGCTTGGAAGACGATCTAATTATTGTCGTCCATCTCAGGATGACTGGACAATTGCTCTACTCGGATACTGATGTAGAGCTTGACAGATTCGCTAGGATTGTATTTTATTTAGAGAATGATGAGATACTTCAATATGCCGATTCTCGTACACTAGGGACTTTGTATGCCATGTCGTCAGACGAGTTATGGCGAATAGCAGGTCTTTCAAATATGGGGCCGGAGCCACTGTCTGCTGATTTTACGCTTGACTATTTGAAAAATGGGATAAAAAAGCGCAAGGGCAATATAAAAGCTTTGCTACTTAATCAGCAATTCATCGGCGGTTTGGGGAATATTTATGTAGATGAGTGTTTGGCTATTGCCGGGATACGTCCTGAGCGTTCGGCTGCGAGTATCAATCCAGAGGAGGCCGCTCGGTTATTTTGCGCCATAAACCAAGTCATTTGTGACGGAATTGAGCACGGTGGCACCACATTTCGTGACTACCGCGACGGAACCGGCCAAAGTGGAAGCCATCAATTCCATCTCTATGTTTATGGGCGAAAATCACAGCCTTGTTTAAAGTGTGGAACTCCGATAGTAAAAACAGAAGTTGCAGGCAGGGGGACGCATTATTGTCCAAATTGCCAACGATAATATATTTTTGGGGGATGCTATGCGTATTATCGGCTTAACTGGCGGAATTGCAAGCGGGAAAAGTACCGTAAGTGCCATACTCCGCAATGAAGGAGCATATATAATTGATACCGATCAAATTGCTCATGATATAACTTTACCTCAGGAACCGGCTTGGCGGGAGATAGTTGAGAAGTTTGGCAAAGAGATACTTTCAAGTGACGGTACTATTGATAGAAGAAAACTCGGCCAAATTGTATTTAATGATAAGAAAAAGCGCATCATCTTAGAGCAAATTACTCATCCAAGGATAAGAAGTAAAGTGATTCAGGAAATTGAAGAGGCGAACCTAAAGGCATACAGTGTGGTAGTACTTGATGTACCGCTGCTGTTTGAAGTTGGTTGGAATGAAATGGCGGACGAGATATGGGTGGTATATGTTGACGAGCAAACACAACTTTCCCGTCTAATAGCGCGTAATAATTTGTCGAGACAAGAGGCTATGGACAGGATTGCTGCCCAAAAGAGTTTAGCTGATAAAGTAAGGTTGGCAGATGTCGTTATTGATAATAATTGCAGCGTTGAAAGTACACAGGCTCAAGTTATAGCCGCATTGTACCAGGCTAAAACAGAGGGTCATGACAGTTAATCGGGAGTAATATTTTGGAGTGATAGATTTTGCGGAAGTTGACCCGGATGAAAGTCCTGGTATTTGGTTTACTATTTCTATTCGTTTGTGCTTATCTTGGATATAACAGTGATTGGTTTCAAAAAAAATTTCTCTATCCTTTTCCATATCAGGAGCTAGTTTCAAAATATTCAGCCAAGAACAATCTGGATCCATATCTTGTAGCAGCGGTTATTAGGACCGAAAGTAAATTTGTAAGTAAAGCTCGATCACCTAAAGGGGCCACGGGTTTAATGCAGATGATGCCGGAAACGGCTAAGTGGGTAGCCGAACAGACTGATTTTGAGGACTTTACATTGAATTACCTTGAGGATCCGGAAGTGAGTATTCGTCTTGGTACATGGTATTTAGCTTCTTTAAAGAAAGAGTTCAACAACAACGAGGTTCTGGTACTTGCTGCTTATAATGGTGGACGCGGAAACGTTAAACAGTGGATGCGTCAATATGGATGGACGATGTCATTTCGAGATATAAATCAAATACCCTATCAGGAAACCCGTGAGTATGTCGGTAAAGTTTTACGCAGTAAACAACAATATCGAGAACTTTACTCACAATAATATTGACTAGATTAGTTGTAGCGATACGGCTAAGGAGGAGCTTACAGTTGAGATTGGGTAGAATGCCGCTTCTTTTATTTGTGATGTTGTGCATTTTTGTTGCGGGATGCGGAAATACCGAAAAGATGCCAAGCCAAGCAAAGGAAATTGCGATGGGTGGTCAATTGAAATTTGGAAGCCTTTATGAACCAAATACACTTAACCCACTCTTATCAGAATTATTAACAGTGTCAGAAGTAGGAATGTTAATATTCAGCGGGTTAACTGTAATGAATGATAAAGGAGAATGGCTGCCGGATTTAGCAGCTGAGGTACCAACGCTGCAGAACGGCGGGGTGAGTCAAGATGGCCTGGTAGTTACTTACAAATTAAAACAGGGCGTTACTTGGCATGATGGTGCGCCATTTACTGCGGAGGATGTAAAATTCACCTGGCAAATGATTACCAATCCTAAAATTAACGTTTTTCAGCGAGAAGGTTATAATAAAATAGTAGCTATTGAAACCCCTGATAAATATACAGTTACAATTAGGTTCAAAGAATACTACCCACCTTATTTAACACTCTTTAATTTTGTAATGCCTAAACACATTTTAGCTAGTGTAGAAGATATAAACAAGTCTGCTTTCAACAGGGCCCCAATTGGGACTGGGCCGTTTAAACTTAAAAAATGGCACTTAGCAGAAGCCATTGTATTAGAAGCAAATCCATCTTACTTCCGAGGTAAACCAAACCTTGACAGTATTGTTTATAAGATTGTACCCGACCAGAATATCCTTTTATCGCAGCTTAAGGCAGGAGAATTAGATATTGTTAATAATATAGATTCGGCCCAACTGGACCAAGTTAAAGCTATCGATGCAATCCAAGTCTACATAACACCGAGTCTAGTCTGGGAGCATCTAGATTTCAATTTAGATAACCGGCTATTTCAAGATGTTCGTGTGCGGCAAGCAATTATGTACTCGATTGATCGTCGGAGTATAGTCAATAATATTCTGAAGGATGCAGCCATCCTGGCGAGTGAAACAACTAACCCTGCCAGGGACGTAGACCGGGCTCGTGATTTACTAATTCAAGCTGGTTGGAAACAAGGCTCAGACGGTATCTTCGCAAAAGATGGTCAGAAATTAATATTCTCTCTGACCATTACAGCAGGAAACAAAGTGCGTGAGTCCGCTGCTCAATTAATTGCAGATCAGTTGCGAGAGGTTGGAATTGGGGTTGAAGTTAGTACAGTAGACCAAGGATTATTTTTTGAAGACGTATTAAAAACCCGAAAATTCCAGACAGCCATGTATAGTTGGGTGCTTGGCGTTGAGCCTGATATTTATAGTTTATGGCATTCTAAAAGAATCCCGACAAGTTCAAACGGGTATACCGGACAAAATTATCCCGGCTGGCGCAACGCCGAGGTTGATGGCTTAGTCGAGGCTAGCACACGTACAATCGATGTAGAGAAAAGAAGGCAAATATATTATCGCGTACAAGAAATAATGGAACGAGAATGTCCTGTGGTTCCATTATATTACAGAGCAAACATTGATGCCGTAAAAAAGAATGTTGTAAATTATAAATCAAACCCTTCGTGTTCAGGCAATCTATGGAATGCCTGGGAATGGGGTTTTAGTGCCAAGTAATAAAAATTGCTTGACGGTTTTAGGGGATTATGGTAATATAATTTATGTCGCTGATCACGATAAGTAATGCGGTCGTGGCGGAATTGGCAGACGCGCTAGATTCAGGTTCTAGTGAGGGTAACTTCATGGAGGTTCAAGTCCTCTCGACCGCACCAATTTTATATCTTTATTCGCGGTTGTGGCGGAATCGGCAGACGCACCATCTTGAGGGGGTGGCGCCCACAAGGCGTGTGAGTTCAAATCTCACCAACCGCACCATTTGTAATTACAGCTCTTAGCATCAGCTAGGAGCTTATTTATTTTTTAAAAAAAGTATTTTTCTAAGAAATAAATGCATTATAACTATTAAGGCTAACAAAGGATTTTGTTGACAAATAGCTCTAATTGCTATATAGTGTATAAAAAGTTACCTTTAAGCTAGTCCCGTGAGGCTGGCAAGGAGCATTGATATACGATGGTGTATAGTTATGCCTTCTTGCGGCTTTGCGTGCGAGAAGGCTTTTTGTTTAAACTAATGTTTGACATATAGCTGGTCTGTTTGTTAGTATATATATAACAAAATGTTGTATAAATATTAATTTGTACCCTGGCTGCTAAAAGCTTAGGTGCAGACGGATAGGCAGCTAGGTCATATCTCATACAAAATCCTTTAAGTCTGATCCCGTGAGGTCGGCAAGGATGTGATTGGTACGGTTTGTGCTTGATCATGCTGTAACTCCTTGCCGCCCGGGGCAAGGAGTTATTTAATTATAGGAGGAAGAGTCTATGATGAAGAAAGCAATGAAACACAAGAAGGATATTCTTGGGCTTGAAAGCATGACGGTACATGAAATCGACACAATTCTAAAAACCGCGCGGGAAATGAAAGCAATAATCAACCGGGATATCAAGAAAGCGCCGACTCTCCGTGGAAAATCAATCGTTAATCTCTTTTTCGAACCAAGCACTCGGACAAGAACATCGTTTGAATTGGCTGGCAAGTATCTAGGAGCCGACGTCGTGAATATTAATACATCTGCGAGTAGTCTTGTTAAAGGTGAAAGTCTGCGTGACACCCTACTTACTGTTGAGGCAATGGGCGTGGATATTATTGTCATGCGGCACCAGGCAGAAGGCGCTGCAGATTACGCGGCTAAAATAGTAAACTCGGCCATTGTAAATGCTGGTGATGGGGCGCATGAGCACCCGACTCAAGGTTTACTTGATATATTTACNATTCAGCAATACAAAGAGAAAATAAAAGGCTTAAAAGTTGCAATTATCGGTGACATTATGCATAGTCGTGTAGCAAGATCGAATATCTGGGGGCTGAACAAACTCGGGGCTGAGGTGCATGTTGCCGGACCACAGACACTAATTCCCCGCGATTTCGAAAGAATGGGGGTTAAGGTTCATTATAAAATAGAAGATGCCATTGATGAGGCTGATGTTGTTAACGTCTTACGGATCCAACTGGAAAGACAGAAGACGGGTCTATTCCCGTCGGCTCGTGAGTATGCAAGAATTTTTGGCGTAAACGCTAAGCGATTGGCGTTAGCCAAGCCGGATGCGCTGTTGTTGCACCCGGGCCCTATGAATCGAGGCTTAGAGATAGCACCGGATATTGCTTACGGTACGCATTCAGCTATACAAGAACAGGTTCAAAATGGCTTAGCTGTAAGGATGGCTGTACTATTCCAAGTATTGATAGGGGGTAATCAAATTGAAACTATTGCTTAAAGGCGGCAGAGTAATCAGCCCGCTTCAGAAACTAGATGATATAGCTGATGTTTTAATTGACAGTGGCCTGATTACAGCGATAGGAAAGAATTTGTCGTCAACAGATGCAAAAGTGTATGATGCTAAGAGCTTGATAATTTCCCCAGGTTTAATTGATATGCATGTCCATTTGCGAGAACCGGGTCTCGAGGCCAAAGAAGATATTGGGTCTGGAACTAGAGCGGCAGCAGCGGGCGGTTTTACTACAATTGCCTGTATGCCGAATACTAAACCAGTAGTAGATAACTCTATGCTGGTAGCCGGGATAATTCAGAGAGCTCAAGCTGAAGGCAAAGTCAATGTAAGAGTAATCGGCGCACTAAGTAAGGGTCAGGAAGGACAAGAATTGGCCGAAATTGGTGATATGATTTTAACAGGTGCAGTAGCTATATCTGATGACGGTCATTATGTCCAAAATGCTCAACTGCTAAAAAATGCGCTAGAGTATACGAATATTTTTAATAAAGCAATAATATCACATGCTGAAGACGAAGCCTTAGCTGGAGAAGGTTTTATGCACGAAGGCGCCGTATCTGCGCGTATCGGACTCAAAGGGAGGCCCTCAGTTGCTGAAGATATTGCGGTTGCTCGTGATATCATGCTTGCCGAATATTCATGTTCGCCGATTCATATCGCCCATGTCAGCAGTAAGGGGGCTGTTGAACTGATTCGCCAAGCGAAACAGAGGGGGGTAAGGGTGACTGCAGAAGTAACGCCCCATCACATTACTCTAACCGATGAAGATGTAAGTGGTTTCAATCCGGCCTATAAGGTCAATCCGCCGCTAAGATCAGATGACCATAGAGAAGCTCTGATTGAAGGACTAAAAGATGGAACAATAGATGTTATAGCATCTGACCATGCTCCGCATGCGTATGAGGAAAAAGACCGAGAATTTAGGTTTGCGCCAAGCGGCTTTGCAGGGTTGGAGACTTCATTGGGGGTTGTACTAACTAGTCTGTATCACACTGGAAGATTTTCGATTGCGGATATTATTTATAAGATGTCTGTTGCTCCGGCCCGTATTTTGGGGATTGAGGGTGGAACACTAGAGGTTGGAAATAAAGCTGACATAACGATCATTGACCCTGACTGCGAGTGGATAGTAGATAGCTCGGTATTCTATACTAAAGGAAAACACACACCATTCGATGGCTGTAAACTAAAAGGAAAAGCGGTGGCAGCAATAGTGGGTGGACATATCGTTATGAGGAATGGAGAGGTGATTGAATGAACGGAAAATTAATTCTTGAAGACGGCAGTGAATTCCATGGGCAATTAATATCTAACTCTCTAGCTGTGGGTGAAGTTGTTTTTAATACTGGTATGACTGGTTATCAAGAGGTCCTGACCGATCCGTCGTACTGCGGTCACATTGTGACGATGACATATCCTCTTATTGGCAACTATGGGGTTGCTGCAATGTTTAATCAATCAAGGAACTCATATGTAAAAGGGTTCGTTATTAGTGAGCTTTGTGAAAAACCAACAAATTGGCAATTGGAAGACACGCTTGAGGCTTACCTGAAAGCACAGAATATTCCTTGCATCTATGGCGTAGATACCAGGGCAGTGACTCGGCGTATTCGGTCTAACGGAGCAATGAAAGGCGTTATAGTTCCAGCCTATACTGACGCTAAGAAAATTGAGAGCTTAATTACCGGATATATTGCCAGTGATGTAGTTAAACAAGTAAGTACCTCAGAAACCTATCATATACCTGGGATTGGGCCGAGGGTAGTTGTAATGGACTTTGGGATTAAAAGAAATATCCTAAACTCGCTGAGTAAGCAAGGCTTTGATTTAATTGTTGTTCCCTGCAATACTAGTGCCGCTGCAATTGAAAAGCTAAACCCGGATGGCGTGTTTCTGTCTAATGGTCCGGGAGACCCTAAGGATGTCCCAGAAATTTTGACCACAGTAAAACAGTTAATTGGTAGAAAACCTATATTCGGCATCTGCTTAGGTCATCAATTATTAGCCTTGGCTCTTGGCGGTGATACCTATAAATTAAAGTTTGGTCATCGTGGCTCTAACCAGCCAGTTAAAAATCTTGTGACGGGGCGGGTTCATATCACTTCGCAAAATCATGGCTATGCGGTAAGCGAAGACTCACTAAACACCGCTGAAATTAGTATCACTCATCGGGCGGTAAATGATGGAACTGTCGAAGGCATGCGTCATAAAGTACTACCAATATTTTCAGTTCAGTATCATCCCGAAGCGGCGCCTGGTCCGGACGATAACGTCTATCTATTTGAAGAGTTTATGACCATGATGAAGAATAAGGGGGAGTAGCTGTGCCGAAAAAAGAATATTTGCGTAAGGTAATGGTTATTGGCTCAGGACCTATCGTTATCGGCCAGGCTGCAGAGTTTGACTATGCCGGTACGCAAGCTTGCCGTGCACTTAAGGACGAAGGGCTTGAGGTAGTTTTGGTCAACAGTAATCCGGCAACTATCATGACTGATGCTAACGTAGCAGATCGTGTATATATAGAACCATTGACTCCGGAATTTTTGGAAGAAGTAATCGCCAAGGAACGCCCGGACGGATTGCTAGCGACGATGGGAGGACAAGCAGGTTTAAATTTAGCCGTGGAAATAGCTGAACGCGGCATCTTAGATAAATATAATGTTGAGTTACTAGGGACTTCGTTAGAAGCTATAAAGAAATCTGAAGATCGTGAGCTGTTTAAGGAAACAATGAAGGAAATTGGGGAGCCTATCCCGGAGAGTACGATTGTTGAAGATGTCGAGAGTGCAATCAAATTTGCACATGAAATCGGCTATCCCCTTATAGTTCGGCCAGCTTATACGTTAGGCGGAACTGGTGGTGGTATTGTAAATGATGAGGCGGAGTTAATAAGTGTTGTAACGCGCGGCTTAAAATATAGTTTGATTGGGCAGGTTTTAATTGAACGTAGTGTCGCCGGCTGGAAAGAAATTGAGTATGAGGTTATGCGCGATGCTAACGACAACTGTATCACTGTTTGTAACATGGAAAATTTCGACCCGGTCGGAATACACACTGGCGACAGTATTGTTGTAGCCCCTTCTCAAACACTTACTGATTATGAATATCAGATGCTCCGCAGCGCATCGCTACGTATTATCAGAGCGCTAGGTATAGAAGGCGGCTGTAATGCGCAGTATGCGCTTGATCCTAAAAGTAACAGTTACTACGTGATTGAAGTAAATCCAAGGGTAAGCCGTTCAAGCGCGCTGGCGTCAAAGGCCACAGGCTACCCTATTGCCAAAGTAGCGACTAAGATTGCAATTGGATATCATCTCGATGAGATAACAAATGCCGTTACCGGAAAAACAATGGCGTGCTTTGAACCCGCTCTGGATTATCTGGTAGTCAAGTTTCCTCGCTGGCCGTTTGATAAATTTGTCTTAGCTGATAAAATACTTGGTACCCAAATGAAAGCTACCGGCGAAGTAATGTCAATTGAACGCACCTTTGAGGGGGCTTTACTAAAAGCTGTGCGGTCACTGGAAATTGGCTTAAATCACTTGTATATCGAAGAACTTGCGAAGCAAACTACCGAAGAAATACATGAAAGTTTGAAACTTGCAGATGACGAACGGTTATTTGTTATAGCAGAGGCGCTTCGGCGGGGAATAAGTGTTGAAGATATCCACGAAATCACCAAGATTGACCTATTTTTCTTGAACAAAATCCTAAACATTATAAAAATTGAACAGAGCTTAGCGGTCCAGGATTTGGATGTTGAGCTTTTAAGGACAGCAAAGAGGTTTGGTTTCACAGACAAGACGATAGCAGGCTTTAGCGGTAAGACGGCTGACGAGATAAGGGTTTTGCGAACTAACAACAAAATTATACCTTCATACAAAATGGTAGATACCTGTGCTGCTGAATTTGAAGCACTTACACCTTACTTTTACTCGACATATGCGCAGGAGGACGAGGTTGAAGTAACTGACCGTCGTAAAGTGCTTGTGCTTGGGTCGGGGCCAATCAGAATCGGTCAAGGAATCGAGTTCGATTATTGCTCGGTGCATTCGGTTTGGGCATTAAAAGATTTAGGTTTCGAGTCGATAATTATCAACAATAATCCAGAAACCGTCAGCACTGATTTTGACACTTCGGACAGATTATATTTTGAACCGCTTACGATTGAAGATGTTTTAAATGTAATTGATAAGGAGCAGCCAGAAGGGGTTATTGTTCAGTTTGGCGGACAAACTGCTATAAATCTAGCCGGGCCTTTGGCAAAAGCAGGGGTTAAAATTATGGGTACCAGTGTCGAGAGTATTGATGATGCCGAAGACAGGGAGAAATTTGATCAACTTCTAGAAGAATTGGGTATTCCAAGACCGAAAGGAACTACTGTTACCAGCGCTGATGCAGCTGTAGTTGAAGCTGAAAAAATTGGCTATCCGGTAGTGGTAAGACCGTCATATGTTCTAGGTGGCAGGGCAATGGAAATAGTCTATAACGAAACTGAGTTAAAGGACTATATGCAGCGCGCTGTAAAAGCTTCGCCTGAGCATCCGGTACTGGTTGACCGTTATATGCAAGGTACGGAGGTTGAGGTAGATGCTATAGCTGACGGCAAAGATGTCGTAATCCCCGGTATTATGGAGCATATAGAAAGGGCGGGGGTTCATTCCGGCGATAGTATTGCTGTTTATCCTCCTCAGTCGCTTTCCAGAGTAGTTGTCGACACCATTGTTGATTATACTAAACGTCTGGCGTTAGGGCTTAATGTAAAGGGGCTTGTCAATATTCAGTACGTGGTAGTTAATGAAGCAGTTTATGTTATTGAAGTAAATCCTCGTTCCAGCCGGACAGTACCTTTCCTTAGCAAAGTTACTAATATCCCAATGGTTAACATAGCAACAAAAGTTTCTATGGGCGAAACGCTTAATGCGTTAGGCTATAAGCCTGGTCTTGTTCCATCAAAACCGTATATAGCTGTTAAAGCACCGGTGTTCTCTTTCGCCAAGATGCAGCAAGTAGATATATCGCTAGGGCCGGAAATGAAATCAACCGGTGAGGTCATGGGGATAGACTACCATTATGATAGAGCGCTTTATAAGGCTATTATAGCTTCAGGCATAAGTATACCTTCCGATGGTACCGTCTTGGTTACTGTTGCAGACAAAGATAAGGCCGAAGCGGCTGTATTGGCAAAACAATTCAAAGAACTTGGTTTTAAGATTGTCGCTACCGCCGGCACAGCCAATTATCTAAGTAAGCTAGGTCTAGAGGTCGAGAAGGTTGAGAAAGTCGATGATAATAAAAATGATATTATCAAGTTGATAAAGACCGGTCGAATCAATATGGTTATTAATACTTTGACGATGGGCCGGGAACCGCAGCGGGACGGCTATAAGATTCGCCGGGCTACCGTCGAGCACGCAATTCCCTGTCTGACATCTATGGATACTGCTCAAGCGGTTTGCAATGTGCTATCATTTATCCGTAAACGTCGCCTTGTTTATACACTCGCAATCCAGGATTATGTTGGCGGGGGGGATGAGCTTGCCTAAAACCTTGGAAAATACAGCAGTTATCTCTAATATGGAAGTAAGTCCAAATATAAGGAAACTTATTCTTTATGCGCCCAATATTGTATCGCAGGCTAGACCAGGTCAATTTGTGCATCTTAAGGTATCAGCGAGTAGTGACCCGCTTTTGCGGAGACCCTTTAGTATCGGATCTGTAAGCCTAAAAGACAATGCTCTAACCATTTTTTATAGGATAGTAGGGCGTGGGACTGAAATGATGGCTCAGTTAAAAGAAAACGATGTTGTGAATTGTTTGGGGCCGCTAGGGAGGGGTTTCGAATTAAATGGAAAACGCCCGCTCCTTATTGGGGGCGGTATGGGTATAGCACCACTATTGTTTCTGGCTGAGAGGTTGTATCCCCGCCCAAGTCAAGTGCTGATAGGCGGGCGGACTGAAACTGAGCTTTTTTGGCGGAGGTTCTTTACGGCAAGTTGTGAGCGGATTGTTCTAACAACTGATGATGGTTCTATAGGGATGCGCGGGACTACGATTGATGCTTTGCCAGAATTATTGGCCGAAAAATTTGATATGGTGTATGCATGTGGCCCTAAGCTTATGCTTAAAGGGGTAGTAGATAAAGTTCGAGACGCCGGCATACCTTGCCAAGTATCTCTTGAAGAGCACATGGCCTGTGGGCTAGGAGCATGTCTATCATGCACTTGCCAAGCAACTGACGGAACGCGCAAAAAGATATGTGCTGATGGTCCGGTGTTTTGGGCAAAGGAGGTAGTATGGTAAATATCGGAGTTAGTATCGCAGGTATACAAATGAAGACACCGGTAATGACTGGCTCAGGCACCTTCGGGTTTGGTTTGGAATTTGCAGATCTGCTGGATTTAAACAAAGTTGGGGCTATTGTTGTAAAGGGAACTACTTTATTACCCTGTACTGGTAATAAAGGTACTAGAATAGCTGAAACTCCGGCAGGTATGTTGAATTCAATTGGCCTAGAGAATCCGGGTATTGATAATTTTATCAGCGCAATATTACCTAAGTTGGCCGCCTATGATACACCTGTAATTGTTAATATTGCCGGGAAAACTGTTGAGGAATATGGTGAATTGGCCTCAAGACTTAACGTTCCTAAGTTATCCGGTCTTGAGGTGAATATATCCTGCCCTAATGTAAAACAAGGCGGAATAGCTTTCGGTACCAATCCGCATACTGCGGCAGCTGTGATAAGCCAAGTTAAAAGGTATAGCAGACTTCCGGTCATAGCTAAGTTGTCTCCCAATGTAACAGATATCGTTGAAATGGCCAAGGCTGTTGAATCTGCGGGAGCTGATGCCATCTCTTTAATTAATACACTAATGGGAATGGCTATTGATATTAAGACTTGGCGGCCGATCCTTGGTAACGTAGTAGGTGGCTTATCTGGTCCTGCTGTCAAGCCGGTTGCTCTGAGGATGGTTTGGCAAGTGGCATCGGCTGTAAAGGTTCCGGTTATTGGAATGGGTGGCATTATGTCGGCAGAGGATGCAATCGAATTCCTGCTAGCAGGTGCAAGCGCAGTTTCGGTGGGAACGGCGAATTTCATTAATCCACGTGCTGCAGTTGAAATAGCGGACGGGATTGAGCAATATCTAAGTGAAAATAGCATTGACAATATAACAGATATTGTTGGAAAGTTAAAGACGGAATAGTATGGAGGTGACTATGTGGCAGATAATCGTTTGATAATAGCCTTGGATTATTCAGAAATAAGTCAAGTAAAAAAACTTATTGTTCAGTTAGATGATAGTATCAGTTATTATAAAGTTGGTATGGAGTTGTTTTATAGTACCGGCGGCCAAATAATAAGTTTTTTGCGTGAAAGAAATAAGAATGTATTCTTAGATTTAAAGTTGTACGATATACCAAATACAGTCGCCAAAAGCGCTGCCGCGCTCACCCGATTAGGCGTATCAATGCTTAATGTACATGCCTCTGGCGGCGCAATCATGATGAAAGTCGCTGCAGAAGCCGTTGGCGAAGAAGCCTATAAGCGGGGACTAGCCCGTCCGAAACTAATTGCTGTAACAGTATTGACTAGTTTTAGCGAGCAGGAGTGGGCATCCTTAAACTCCAAGTTTAGTATCGACGACCAGGTCATATACTTAGCTAAAATAGCTAAACAATCCGGTATAGATGGTGTTGTAGCATCGCCGCGAGAGGCTGCTGCTATAAGTGCGGGATTAGGTAAGGAATTTCTTATAGTTACACCGGGCATTAGGCCGGAGGGCTCATCCGTGAACGATCAAAATCGTATCTCAACACCTAAACAAGCTTTGATGTCAGGCGCTACGCATTTAGTCGTAGGGCGCCCTGTTACTGCGTCGGAGGATCCGCGTGCCGCAGTAGAAAGTATTTTGACAGAAATGAGGGCGATATCATGACTGAATCTGATGTAAGACAATTATTGTTGGCGACTGGTGCTATCCTGGAAGGCCATTTTTTATTGACTTCCGGTTTGCATAGCCCCTTATATGTAGAAAAATTTCAAGTGCTACAGTATCCCGAGTATACCGCCCAGCTTTGTGGGGCTCTGGCAGCAAAATTTGCCAATGATAATGTGGAATTAGTGGTAGGGCCTGTAACTGGAGGTATTTTGCTTGCCCATGAAGTGGGTAAAAGCTTAGGGACACGGGCAATTTTTACCGAACGCGAAAATGGTAAAATGACATTGAGAAGAGGTTTTGTAATTAAGCCAGGCGAACGTGTGCTGGTTGTAGAGGATATCGTAACAACCGGAGGTTCTGTTAAGGAAGTCATCGATGTTGTAATTGAACATGGAGGCATCCCAGTTGGTGTTGGGATTCTAGTTGATAGAAGCGGCGGAAAGGCTGATTTTGGAGTGCCGGCTAAAGCGTTGCTTCATTTAAAAGTAGATACCTACTCCCAAGAAAATTGCCCCCTTTGTTCTCAAGGCATTCCCGTAACTAAGCGCGGCAGCCGAAACATAAAATAATGCTTGAAAAAAATTAAATCATCTGATAAAATAGTATCCTGCAAGGGGGTTGTCTTCTTGCTGTGCGGAAGTAGCTCAGTGGTAGAGCCTCGCCTTGCCAAGGCGAGGGTCGCGAGTTCGAATCTCGTTTTCCGCTCCAAACAGGGGTATAGCTCAATTGGTAGAGTAGCGGTCTCCAAAACCGTTGGTTGTGGGTTCAAGTCCTACTGCCCCTGCCATTAAATTAGTTGGTAGATTTGCTAATAGCTCTCACGATGTGGGAGCTATTTTGGTATTCAATAAAATTATAAAATATGTTCGTTATATCGGTGTTTGTTCTGCATAATCGAAGCCAAATTCGGGATTTTTTAGCTATCTGGGCATAATATATAAAGAAATCACATTAGGAGGCAACATGGAAGTCTTATATCGCACAGCGCGCGCTGAAGAATGTGTAGTTTTAGCAGAAGGAATAAATAAAACAGCTGGCGGGATTTTAGATTTTTTATATCATGACTTATTACCTGGCCAAAGTACTGTTGAACTAGTTGCTGGATTCTTGGCTGAGGGTGGAAGATATGATTCCTATAGCAGCATAACTGTCGCTGAGCATGACAATCAAGTTATAGGCCTTGTAAGTTCTTATCCAGCTAATTTCCATTGTATTGACCCTGAAATGGAGGCATTTTTTCCTAAGGAACGTCTTGATGCAGTAAGGGACTTTTTTTGTACGCGGGTAGAAGATAGTTACTACCTTAGTGCAGTCTATGTTGATGAAGATTTTCGCGGTTTTGGGATAGGCACTGAGCTCATTACAATTACCAAGAAAAAAGCCAAAGCGCTTGGCTATAATGTGCTTAGTTTACTGGTTATGGCAGATAACGAAACGGCGTTGAAGGTTTACGCTAAGAATGGTTTTAAAAAAGTTAAACACGTTGAACTTAACCCAAACGAGTTTATACCTCATGTAGGAGGGGTTTATTTATTAGCGTGCGAAATTTAAAGGAAAGTTTTTAAAGAATGAACATGGCAAATTTAATGGCCATGTTCATTCTTTATTTTTATAGATTTAATTCGTTTTCTTTACCTTTAATAACTTCTTCTCTCAGACTAAGCCAGATTTTTTTATATAGCTCATTATAGTGTATGGTGGTGCGTATGCTAGCTATTTCGCGGGGGCGGGGCAGATCGATATCAATAATCATTTTAACCGTACCTGGATGCGCGGTCATAATCATAACTCGATCACTCAAGCAGAGTGCCTCATCGATACTATGAGTAATAAAGACTGTTGTTTTTTTCGTCATTTCCCAGATTCGTAGCAGTTCCTGCTGAAGGAGGATACGGTTCTGTTCGTCTAGCGCCCCAAATGGCTCATCCATTAACAAGATTTCCGGATCGTTAGCAAAGGCGCGAGCTACGCTAACCCTTTGTTTCATACCACCAGAAAGCTGACAAGGATATGAGTTGGCAAATTTGCTTAGACCAATCATCTCTATGTAATGATCGGCGATTTCATTACGAGTTTTTTTAGGGATATTTCGCATTCGAAGACCGAACGCAACATTATCACGAACAGTCATCCAGGGGAGGACGGACTGCTCTTGGAATACCATTGAATTAACCGGTCTGTCAGTATTTGTTGATTTAATCGATATTTGACCGTTGGATGCATCCTCTAAACCTGCAAGGATGCGCAGCAATGTTGTTTTGCCGCAACCGCTTGGGCCTACAATGCAGAAAAATTCGCCGTCACCGATAGAGAGATTTATGTCGTGAAGCGCAGTTACCTGGCCACTAGGGGTCGAGAAGTGTTTATTCACGTTGGTGATAGTTATACTGTCATTTTCATATGCCAATTTATGCACCTCCTAGCGGCATTGTTGTTTCCAAGGGAGTGCCCAATTCTCGATAGCGTCAAGCAGCAAGGAGAAAATATAACCCAACACGGATAGCATTATTAAGGCGACAAACATTTGCTCAATATCGAACATATCGTAAGCTCTCCATATCATCCAACCAACACCGGCTTTGGCGGCAGAAAGTTCCGCGGCTACGATTAGTATTAACGCCATGCCCATACCTAGCTTTAATCCAGCAAAAATCATTGGCAGTGCGCCGGGTAAAGCAATGGTTAGGTAGAAGTTTTTACGGCTCGCT
>JGI24708J26588_10000033_pt1 | contig 92225 bp, 78 predicted proteins | sample BioPla1DNA2_FD_26588 | JGI IMG/M metagenome (IMG submission 26588) | reverse complement strand
ACAGCAGCTATGGCTTGTGAAATAAAGGAGATTTCTCCTAAAAAGATATTGGTTCCTAAATTGAGAATAATTCCAACACCAATTGAGATCCCAAATATCAAGGGCTCAAGCCAAGCATGTGTAGTAATTAATAGAATGATTAGCACAAGCGGTACGACAAAAGTTGTTATTTGAATCATTTCGGATTGTACAGCATTTTGAGCATTTGCTAAATCAACCAATTCTCCAGCTACTCTAATATCTGGATCTAGATCATAAATTTGATTAACGACTTCTGCTGCATTTTCTGTATCTGCTGTCACTTGAAAAAGCGCCTTGCCATTTTTAAAAAAAGATTCCACAATTTCTGAATCTTGTAATTCTAAGGGTATTGAGATATCGACTGTGTCATCAAGCCAAAGCACTTGCTCAATCCCAATAGATTCTTTTAGATCTTCTTTTATCTCCAGTGCCTCTTGTATATCTGAGGCAGGAAAAGTTACTCTTGCATTTGGAATAGAAAAGGAAAATGATTCCTCCAAAACTTCTAAAGATTTAGTTGAATGAACATCGTCCGGTAAATAATCTCGCATATTATAATTGACATTTACTTGCAACATTAATAAAACATTAACGATGGTTAAAATGAGAAATATGATTAAGATAATCTTTCTATGTTTAACTATACCATTGATTAATTTTTTCATGTGAAACCTAAATTCTATAAATACAATGCTATTAGCTAATTAACAATGAGTTATCATTATTTTAAACAAATCAAAAGGATTTTTGTCAACAAGTTTACATCACAGTGTTGATTAGTTAAAATTAAAACAATTCTCTAGATGTCTTAATAAAAAATGGATGGAGTATATTGTGAAAAAAGACAAAAATTCAAAATCAAACAGAAAAACTGATAACAAGTTTGAGCATGTTGATCCAAGAATTATTCGAACTAAGGAGAAATTCTATCAAAGCTTATCTTACTTATTAGAAGAAAAAACATTAGATCAAATTACTGTGAGCGAATTAACAGAAAGTGCTGGAATAAATCGTTCAACTTTTTATCTGCACTACTCAAACGTGGCTGAACTTTACGAAGAGGTCAAGAATTTATTAATTTCAGAATATCGGAGGACAATCAATAATTTTCATTTTGGAAATGAAGTTTCTGATCAAGAAAATGAAAAAATTTTGTTAGTAGAAACTTTTAATTTTATTATTGAAAATAAAGCTTATATCTCTTTTTTCTTAGTTAGACAAAATGAAGATGATGTGCTACAAAAATTAATATCTTTAGGTGAAGAGATCTTTATTAGAACTATTTCTGCAAGGCAAACACATTTAAGTGATAAAGAAATTTTCTATTATTATACTTTTATGGTAAATGGAATAATCGCCATCATCAGAAATTGGGTCAATGAAGGAATGAAGGAAAAACCTATTGATATGGCAAATATGATTTTAAACTTTATTTACAGATAAATTAGATAATCAATCAAAATCCAACAACAAAGACTCTAAAAATTAAAAATAGCAGTAAACCTATTAATAGACCAATCCCATAACTCGTACCAAAAATCTTTAAACCTTGTACAAATTTTGTACGACCACTACTTTCTTCAATATATTCACCAACATATTCATCTTGATCAAGGGAATAATCAAATCGATTGTCAGTCCATAGAGGTGCATCAGTTTCTAATTGATCGTTTCCTTCTAAAACTGACTGCTCAACCATTTGTGAAATCACAAAATTAGAAGGATCATTATCTACTTGTGAATTATCACTAGTTTCTTCAATTTTTAAAGCTAGTAGAGTATGATCATCTGCAATATGTTTAGTATCTAATTCTTTTTCAAAGAGGCGCATTGATTGAATAAAAGAATCTGATTGTTGAATCTTTTCTAAAATTTCCTGGTCTGAAAAATTATGATAAATTCCATCTGTTAACAGCAGAATATTATCATTGGTTTGTAATCTGATCTTATTTAGATTTTTAGGTTTGAGTTGAGAAGAATTAGTGAAATTACCAAGATAAATTGATGGTTCTTTGCTATTGGACTGGCGATGATCTTGAGTGATTCTATAAATACGATTATCCCTGATTAAATAAATACGGTTTGTACCGATTGAAAAAGTATAAGCTTCGGCACCGAAAATTAGAATAAAGGCTAAAGAACAGCCTACTCGTTTATTTTTGTAGCGAGCTAGACGTTCCTTTAAATGTTGTGTAATTGCTTTTAGATAATTTTCTGAAAAATTTGCAAAATCAAAATCTTCCGGATCTTCTAAATTTATTTCTGAAACAGATTTTATCAAAAGTTCTTGTACTAAACGTCCAGCAATATCACCTACACCTGAACCACCCATGCCATCAGTAATACTATAGATTTGCAAATCATCTAACGCTTTACCTACTTGCACCTCAGAACGATCCAATGTATCGGGGTAAATATTACGCATACATTGAAAAGTATCTTCGTTAACATTTTTATCATTACTAGCTTTGGTTATACCTGCTACAATAATTTCACTTATTTTGAATCAACTCCAATCATTTATATCGATTGATAACTTTGTAATTGTACAATAGAGAAAAATCTAATTCAAACTAAGACTGGTTCTTGCGACTTTTTTGTAAATCTAACAGTATCTCTTGCAAATACTACCGTCAATTGCTTAATTATCAAGTCTGAGTTTGATTTGTTTTTCAATTTCTTTTCTTTTCAGATCATCACGCTTATCGTACAACTTCTTACCTTTTGCTAGCGATAATTCAACTTTCACTAAAGAGTTTTTGAAATATAACTTTGTAGGGATCAAAGTCAAACCCTGTTGCTGAACTGCTGCTTCCAATTTTCTTATCTCGCGTTTGTGTAACAATAACTTGCGTTTGCGTACCGGATCATCATTAAATTGTCCGGCTTGTTCATAGGGGCTAATATGCATCCCGACAAGCCACACTTCACCTTTTTCGATTTGGGCGTAACTTTCTTTTAGATTAACTTTACCTTGGCGAATTGACTTGACTTCTTTGCCAAGGAGCTCTATCCCTGCTTCATATGATTCAAGAATGTGAAAGTCATGTCTTGCTTTTTTATTATTAATAATTGTTTTTATTTTATTATTACTCATATTGATGAATTCTTTTCCTTAATCTTCTTTCTTAATATTACAAATTTATAACATCAGTAAAACATAAAGATTGCTATGTGCAGTTTTATACACATTTTCAACATTGTTATTCACTAAAACTATCACCACAAATTCCCTAATATCCACTTTTGGTAAGTTATTAACATTATTCACATTTTGTTTTTTAACAAAATCGTAACAATATCTAAGATGTTATACAGCTAAATCTAGCATTGCAGATGCATTTAGATCAATTGAATCTGGTTCTTTTTTCAGAGAATGAAAATATCCCTGGGAAGCAATCATTGCAGCGTTATCTGTACAATATTTTAATTCAGGTAAATACAAAGAAAAATCTAGCTCTTTGGATTTATCTGTGAAAATTTTTCGCAATTGACTATTGGCTGCCACTCCACCAGCTAATACTAATTTGTTCTGATTTTTTATTTCCAGAGCTTCCAAAGTATGTTCAACTAAAATGTCGACTAAGGCATTTTGAAATGTTGCTACAAAATCATTCTGGGTTATATAAGCTTGCCAGTCTTTGTCTTTGACTTTAGCTTTTTGTTTTAGTTGATTTAAAACATTTAAAGTTGCCGTTTTAAGACCAGAAAATGAAAAATCTAAACTATTTTCAAATCTAGGTTTAGGTAATTCAAAAGCATCTTTTTTACCTTGTGTGGCCAGCTTATCAATGATTGGGCCACCTGGATATCCCAGACCTATTTCTCTAGATATTTTATCAAATACTTCCCCAGGTGCATCATCCCTAGTCTTAGCTATAACTGCAAAATCAGTATAATCATTTACAAGTACTATGTGACTATGAGCACCAGAAACAATCAAGCTAACAAAAGGTGGTTCTAAACTGGGATAAGTTAAGTAGTTTGAAGCTACGTGTCCTGCTAAATGATGGATACCATACAATGGCTTATCTAATGTGAGAGATAGTGCTTTTGCAGCTGAAAGTCCAACTAGTAATGATCCGATAAGACCGGGCCCTTTGGTGACAGCAATTGCATCTATTTCGTTACGTTTGAGCTTAGCCTCGCTAAAAGCTTTTTCTAATACAAATGGCATAGCTTCAATATGTTGACGGGAGGCTATCTCAGGAACTACTCCTCCATATTTTTTATGCAAATCGGCAGAGCTATAAATCACATTTGATANTACTTTGCGNCCATTTTGAACGATAGCAACCGCTGTTTCATCNCAACTAGTTTCGATNCCCAAGATTAATTTGTTTTGTTGATTATTAATGTTTCCACTTCCTTTATTTGCTTTAATCTAACACCTTTTTTATACTTAACTCATCATTTTCGGGAGTTTGATATGAATAAAAATTACAATGTAGACTCATTATATCGTAACGAGAAGAAAATTAAACCATTGGTCGTTTTTACTGTTATTTTGCTAATAATAATTATTTTTTCCGTAATATTTCTTTTCAGCAAAGTTTATCGCGTTGCCAACACTTTGACAAATCGAGCTCCTGAACCATTTGCAGATGTTGTCGAAAATGCAATGCCAACTTATACTAGTACCTCATTTTTTAGTCTAGACAAAAGTTTAATGCTAGAGGGTTGGTTTTTTAAAAGAAATACTTCTGCTTTTCGTGGAAATATTATTTTTGTCCACAATAATCGTGATAATAGGGTACAATTTGGGCTTGAAACTTCGGAATTATTTTCTACATTTATTAATGAAGGTTTTAATGTTTTAGCTTTCGATTTAAGAAATAGTGGAAGGTCAGACGGAGAAATGTCTACTTATGGTTATGCAGAATATAAAGATGTTATTTCTGCTATGCAACATATGTACAATTTTACTGGCGAGAAAGAATTCATTATTTATGGTGTTGGTAGTGGTACATCTGCTACCCTAATTGCTTGGAATGAATTGGAAACTTCTAGTAAAGTGGATGCCGACTCTTATAAGATAGAAAATACTGATCTGGCTGTTTTTAAAGAAGATGTTATTGGTATGATCCTTGATACTCCAGTCTCTACACCTGATGATTATATAAGAGCTGATATACCTAATAATACATTTTTAGATCGAACAATTGTCTCCAAATTTGCACCTGCAACCATTAAAGCAACTGCTGGTTATACAGATGATTCTAATCTGATTCCTTTAATTTCACAATTCAATCAACCAGTCCTGATTACGAGAAATATCCCAAATACAAGAATTGAGTCAGAATCAATTGACACAATTATTGATGAACGGTTAAGACTACATCCTGGCACAACTACAGTTTTTGAAACAGCCGAGGCTGGTCATATTGATGGTTATCTTTTAGAACAAGAAAACTATCTAAGACAATTAACAAAATTCCTTGATATCTGGTTTCCTAATTTATACCCAGAAGAAACTTTAGAATAATGATCTAATTTTTGCCTGTGGAGCCAAAACCTCCACCTCTATTTGCACCTATAGAAGAAACATCATCAGATAATTTAAAATCTGGTACAAAATATGAAGCAAAAATCATTTGGGCAAATCTATCACCAGCATTAATTCTAATACTTCCATAAGGAATATTTTCGGAGTCTATTAATAAAATTTCAGATTTAAGTTCTTCAATTAATTTTTTATTTATTTTATCAAAGTTTTCTGTCTGTTTATTATTGATAAGGTAATCATAATAGCTAATTTGCTTCATTTGAGAAATTTTTTCAGCAACGCTTGGATCTAATAGCAAGTCATTTTTCCAGTCATCAAATCTTTTTGTATTCTGACAAATTACTTTTATTTCATCGCGATAATCTGAATCTATTGTACCAGGGCTATTTGGAATCCGCAGAGTTGTCTTAAGTGAGATACCAGATCTTGGCCTAATTTGAATTTCGTAACCATTAGGAATTGCCATTTTCAAGTCAGTTTTTACTAATACTGTTTGACCTGGCAAAATAATTTTATTCTCAGCTGCCAGAATATCAAGTCCGGCAGAACCTTTGCTACCACTTAAAGGCTTTAAGTTTTGTTTGTTCTTTTCTAAAAATACTACTAATTGGTTCATAGATTCCCTCTTCTATTTAGATCTAAATCAATCGTACTACGATAATTAATTCGGCTTTTGTTTTTTGTGGAAAGAGTTTCTAAAATTTCATTGTTAGCTTTTTTAGTATAAATTTGACTTACACAATGAATAGGATATGTTATCAAATAATGGTTTGTAAACGGGACTTGTAACGTTTCTAAAGAATAAGTTTGAGACCAATTTGCCTCTAAATTAGTTATACATTTTTTGCAGCCTGGAACATTTTTTCCAACTGGACAATAGTTTAAAAACATTTCAGAAGTTAAGTAGTTTTTAGGTAGATAGATTCTGGAGCAAGAAATATCATCTAACTTGCTTAGAACTTTATCTAAACTAGGATCATTCCATTCTGGACTTAGCGTAATTTGAGCCGTAGTTTTTTCTAAATAAAATTTTAATGCCTTTTTATTTGTAATATTTGCTTGTTCATTAATATGTTTTAATTTGGAATAATAAAGCTCAGGAAACAAAGTAGAAATTCCATTTGCTGAAAAATTTATTCTTGATTCATAAAGATAGTAATCACGCAAAGTTTCAAATAATTCTAGTTGCTCATTTTGCATAATTTCTGATAGACGAATAAGAATTTCTAGCTGGGGGTAAGTAGATAACAAATTGCCTAGAATATTACTATTTGACTTTAAATTACTTAAAAAGAGCATTGGAATTTCCAGTTGATCGACTTTAGAAAAATCAATCTTTTCTAAATCTGCTAGTTGTTCTGCTGAAATAATATTATAAAGATTTTGTTTTTGAACTACTTGCTTTTGATTTATTGATTTGGTTTGTCGGTGATCTTTGTTTGTAGATAAAAATCTATTAATATTTGTTTTTTCGTATTTTTCTATTTGAGTTCTAATTTTTTCTTCAAGATCTTCGACGATATCTCTACGTATTTGATTGATTTGCGAAACTCTTAAACTTGGAATTTCGGCTTTATTCACATACAAAAAGTTAGCTGTTTTTAAATCAAAAATAGTATTTCCTAATTTACCTAACTGTTCTTCCCATCTTGTTTCTGATAATGAATTAGGAGCTAAATTCAGTTTTTCAAGCAATATAATTAAATCTGTTCTTATTTCTGTGCCTGATGCTAATGTTTTCGCTTCTATATAAATCCGATCAATGTCGAATTTAAGCTTGAGAAAAAGTGGCAAACGATGCTTGTCTTGGTTTTGTAAACTCTGCTCTAAAGAATCATCCTTTAGCAAAAACGCTTGATCACCAATTTTAATTTGTTCAATTTTTTTAGGATGAAACCCTTTGATAATATAATTACTTTTTTTCTTAAAAACTTTACCTATAGGTGCAACAATTTGCTTAGCTTCTCTTCTAATTGCTATCTGGTCTTGGGGTCTTAAATCAGTCAAATCTGTTTGTTTAATTTGGCTAGAATTATGATTGGTCTCAATTGTATCAGAAATATAAATTTCACCTTTAGCAGGATTTGTATGTTCTACTTCACCTAGAAATAGACCATAATTTCCTACAAAATTTTTGCTGACAAAGTTTTGACCAGAAGTTCGATGAAATGATTTTTGGGTAAAACTACCACCACGGTTAAATACCTGTAGTAATTTAGGCTCTTCTTCCAAGATAAATTTATTAAAAACATCAATGTCTTGTTTTGCTGCCCATAAATCTACAGCTTTCCGAAAGGCTGTGGTCGTTGCAATAACATAAGATTCACTTTTCATACGACCTTCAATTTTCAAGGATTTTATTTTTAGTTCAGAAAACAAAGGAATATCAATTAACAATGACTGATCTTTTGCACTGAGCAAAGCTCCTTGATCAATTAGCTTTTGTCTAGAATCTAATAACTTATACTGCATTCTGCAGGCTTGAGCACAGGAGCCACGATTTGCACTTCGTCCACCTTGGGCAAAGCTCATTTGACAGCGACCCGACACTCCCATACAAAGAGCACCATGAACAAAAATTTCAATGTCGAGATTTTTCTGACTACAAAGCTCTGACCAAATTTGTAATTGCTCTCTTGATATTTCTCGGGGGAATACAATTCGGTCAAATCCTAGCTTTTGGGCAGCAATCAGATCAAGATTAGAATGAATATTCATTTGAGTTGATGCATGAATTTCTAGTTTAAGCTTTTTATTCATTTGCTGTTCATATGCGGCGATAATTCTTAGCCAAGCCAAATCTTGAATAATTATGGCATCAACTTTTGCCTCCTCGCAAATCTGCAAATAATGCCAAGCTTTTTCTAACTCTGATTGATAAAGAATTGTATTTAAAGTTACATAACATCTAGTGTTTTGTTGATGCAAATCTTTAACCAATTGATTTAATTCCTGAGTCTTAATATTGGTTGCAGAGCTTCTTGCAGATAGAGATGTTAGACCAAAATAGATCGCATCTGCCCCAGCTTCAGAAGCGAGATATGCTTTTCTTATGTCACCAGCTGGTGCTAATACTTCTGGCTTAAAAATAGAATTAGGAGTCATTTTGATTTAGTTCATTAAATTCAGAAAAAGACGTTTGTAGTTTATCCAAGGGCTTAATTTTTGTTTTGCCTTTTATATCACCTTTGGCTTGCTCTTTAATTTGATTAAAATCATTAATTCTATCTTCATAAACTTCACAGAGATTCTTATAATACAATAGTTCTTTCTTAAGATCCCAACATAATTCACGTAATTTTAGTCGTTCTGAATTTATTTCTTCATTCTTTTTTTGTAAAGTTAATAATTCGCTTTCATCTGAATCAAGAGATTTTTCCAGTTTTGTCTTTTGATCGATGGCATTTATCAATGCTAAAATTGCAAGATTTATTGAATTTAAATTTGGATTTTGGCTTTGAATAGATTTAACCAGTTTATCTGCTTCAGCAGCTATTTCGGAAATATATGTTGAATTTTCTTTTGCTGAGATCTGGTAAGTCATATTGCCAATTCTCACTGAGACCGTTTTTTTATCTTCCATCTTTAATCTCCATCAAGTATAACTAACCTTTATAGTCTGCCATATTCAAATATATTTTCCAAAATTCTTCAGGAGAAATTTGTTCAGGTCTAGTCTTTTGATCTATCTCTAATTTATTCAAAACTTGTTCTAATACACTCGTTTGAGCAGAATATTCAGATTTTTTCCAATTATTAAGCAAAGTTTTGCGGCGCATTGAGAAGGAAATTTCCAAGAATTGTTTAAAATCTAGAATTTGATTTTCTGAGTTTTTATGAAAATGTTGAAAAAACACTGAATTAGGATTTCTTTTAATAAGTAAGACTCGTGACTTGACCTTAGGTCTAGGATAAAAACAATTGGCAGGCACATCAAATTTATACACTACCTGACCAAAAAGGGCTAATAAAATTGCTGTAACTCCATATTTAGCATGGTTTTCTCTAAGTAAGATTCGATCAGCAGCTTCCTTTTGCATCATTAAGCAAAATGTATTGCAATCTGGTAATTCGCAAATTAGTTTTTCAACTATTTTTGAAGTTATATAATAGGGTAAATTTGCAATAATTTTAAGGGTTGAGATTTCAGAATATAAATACCCAAGATTAACTTCTAAGATGTCTGCCTGAAATAAATTCAAATTAGAAAAACTTGCTAATTGATCTTGTAAAATTGTTATCATGCGCTTATCTATTTCGTAAGCGTCTACTTGTTTAGCATTTTCTAGTAATGGTTTAGTCAGTGCTCCAATACCAGGTCCTATTTCAAGGATATGATCTGTTTTTGTTAAATTATTGATCTCAATTACTTTTTTTATTATTCGCTCAGAAATAAGAAAGTTTTGTCCCAAAGATTTTTTGGGCAAAACTTTGTATTGTTCTAATATTGCTTGAGTTTGTTTTAAATTTTGCATTCTTTAATGATTTAATTAAGTCTAGTTAGTTGATAAAACAAACACCTGTCTGCTACTTCTACCAGGTGAAATCGAACCGTCTACTAGCTCACTATCATTGAAACAAATATCAAGAGCTGTCGTATCAGTTGAACCCATACCATTTCGATCTCCAACAACAACTAAGCCGTATCCTTCGACAAAAAGTACAGTTCCAAATGGTAATCCACCGTATTCAATAAAGGTTGATGCAACTATTCCTCTTTGAGTTGGAAGTCCTGAAGCAGTTACAAAAGAATTTAATAACGCTCCATCATAACCTGTGACAAAAGTACTTGTATAGGAAGAATCATAAGGAAATGTAACACCGTCAACTGTAATAGTTTGATTATTATTAACTGAAAAACTTGAATAAGTGGCAAGTCCATTTGGTTTTAAATAACCACGGATCAAATCCAAATTTGTAAAAGCTGCACTTGTTGGACCTGGAGTTACAAAATTAACACCACTCGATGCTTTAACAGTCGGAGTTTCCGTAGGTTCTGGGGCACTTGTAGTAGTTGGACTAAACGTATTATTAGCTTGATTATTACTTGTGGTAGTGCTAGCTTGATTGCTTGATTCAGTAGGATTATTGCTTGCATTTGCTGTTGGTGCCGGTGTCTCAGAAGTTGTAGCCTTAGCAACTTTCTTTTCAGCTCCTATTGCTATCTCCTCTCGAATTGGATTTTTGACAATCTCACGTGTCTTTTCAATTTTTTTGATTGGCTTTCCATCCTGATATATTACTTGGTAAACAATCTCAACGGCTCCATTGACACCGTTGATTGTTTTTTCAGATTCGCCAGGACTTAACCAGTCAACAAAAAATTCTAGAGTTTCAAATGGAATTTCTTCTGTTTCTGTCACAAGTTTTACATCTTGTTTTGATTCTGATGTAACTTCTTCTACCAAATCTATATTCGTCTTAGTAGATTCTGGTTCTGCATTTAGCTCAGCAGATTCTAGTTCAGTATTAGTTCCATTAGGTTCTGTTTTTACAGTTATCTTTTTATCTTCAGCAGTTTTAATTTCTTCTAAACTGATCTCAAAAAATTCTTCTGTTTGCTTTTCAGTAACACTAGAATTTCTTGCTGAATTTTCATTGTTATTTTGTTCGGCTTCTTCTAATGAATCTTTTTGTATACGTAAAAAATCTGCACCTGTACTGTCATTTTGGGTCTTAAAATATCCCAAGACAAATACTGCAACGACTAAGACTGTAGTTATACTACTTAAAACTAAAGTTATCTTTTTATTTGACACAAAAAATCTCCTAGCTATAATGCATACAATTATAAAATTGTAATAGCAAGGGAATCAATCAATATGTCTGAGCTTGTTCAGGTTGATCAATGATCTGGTTAATTTTTTGTACCTTTTAGCAAAAATCAATAATTTAGTCCTTAGAATCTTCTGTTAAGGAATTTTCTATTAATGAAACTTCTTTCAAAAGATCTAAAACTATTTCTTGATTTTGTTCTAACAATTTATCAAAATCTAACTGCGACCCCAAAATTTGACAATTTGAATCTAGCATCGCCAATATATTTTCTTGCCCCTGATTTTCATCATATATTATTTGAACTTCCTCATTTAAACAAAATTCCCAGAGCTCTGGTGGCAAGAACAATAACTTATTAAACTGCAATGGATCTTGAGAAACAATATCTGGATAAAAATAGCCTTGTAAGTCCCCCCAATTACGATAGCGACCATATGGCAACAAACCACATTGTATTAAAGCTTCAAAAGCATTACCGAATGCAAGAATTTTACCATCACTAGCAAGAAACTCGTTGATAGCATTTTTAACGCTTCCATTTTCTAGTAAAATCGTAAGCAATTTGTCAGTTGCTATAAATTGGTCTTTTATTTGATCAGCATCTGGTAAAATAAGAAAATCTGCATTACCTACCAAATTTAATAATTTTTGAATTGAATTTTGATAGCGATCATTATTAAGTAAATTAATGTTGTGGATTTTGTATTCAACTTGAACTGCTTCAAAATATTCATCAAATAAATAAGAGTCTTTGCTACCCGGATATTGAAGGAGCAAAATTTGTTTATCTAAAAAATACTTGTTGATCTTTTTTAAAATATTTTTATTTGTTTTACCTGAACTTTTATTGTTTTTTTGGCTAGTCTTGCTACGCTTTTGTTTTTTTAGACTAGCTATCATCTTTTTATTGATATTTACTAAGGTAAACGTTTTTTGATTAGGAATAAAGCTTAGATTTTTAGGCAAGTTAATAATCTTTTTACCTTGATAATAAATTTGTAATCCTGGCGTTTTATCTTTATTTGCTGATTTTTCTTCAAATTGGTTTTTTCCTACCTTACCCAACACCTGAGCTTCTATATCGTATTGATATGCCTCCTTAAAGAATTTATTTCTATCTTCTGGTGAAATAATAATTAATAATTGATTGGTTAAAGTATTGATCAACAGATGGTTTAGAGAAATATTTGATTCAAAAAAAGATAATACATCTAAATTTAAAACTACATTTCCAGGTAAGGACATCAAGGTTGTTAATAAGGGTTGAAACGATAAATCATATACCTGTTTGCATAATGAAATCGCCTTCGAATTTTTAATAAATAATTCTAAAATACCCTGATTATAGCGGTTAAGACCCAAATTCTCTAGGCTACTTGCCATCCGTTTCTGATCAAGTCTCGATCCCACTCTCAGAATCAAATCATTTTCTTTGATAGAGCTCCATGTAAAATTATGTTTCGCTAACGAAGTAATCCTTACTAAAGTATTTTCATAAATTTTAGGATCATTTTCTTTTTCTATTTCTTCTGTTTTCAAATCACCATGATATACTCTTTCAAATTGACAATATTCATCCCAAAAAATTAATTCTAAATTGGTTGGATCATTTTCTAAACGTCTGTAATAGGTACGAAGTTTACTCAAGTTAGTTAATGGCATATTTAATTTTTGCTCTAACTTAAAGCTTTTTAAATCTTCTTCTGCTTGCAATTCAACTTTTTCTAATTCCTCTGAAAAATCATTTTGGGCAGAAACGACAAAACCTTGATTACGTAAACTAGTCTTTGAAACACTGGAATTTTTCTTTAAATGGGTAGTTAGAGCTTTTTTTTCTGCATCAGCCAAATCATCTTTAAATATTAAGATTTCCGTACGTCGTAAATCTAAATCCCGATATGGAAAATACAACTGTAATAATTTTTTTGCAGACAAGGTTTTAATATCTGCCTCTTGGTTTTTATAAGCAAAAGGCAAGATATAACCTTGGTCAAATAATTCAGTTGGATCAACTATCTGATCTAAATTAAGAGTTGAAAACACTTGAAAATTTACACTCAAGATTTCCTCTTGAGAAAGTCCATAAATTTCGTATTTTTCAAATAGACGAATTTTTTTGTTTTCTATTCTTAGATCATTTAACAAATCATAGTATAAATCTAATCGATAATCTTGGTCTGGATTGCGCTCAACAAACAGTGAAATTGAATTAGTTCGTTCAGTTATCTTCAGTCCCTTTGAAAGCATAATTGGCACTCTCTTCTAAGAATTCTATGAATTCGGATCCTTTTAATTCTCCTTGTCCTAGCTTAGCAAGTTTTAATAAATAACTTATTAACTCTGGGTTTTGCCTTGTCCCATCTGTGAAAATAGGTTGATCTAAATTAACAATCAAAGTCTGTTTATTTTCTTGTCCAGCAAACATGGATTTATATGATTCTAAAGTCTGTTCATCACCAGCGCGCTCAATTTGTTCTAACAAATCCTTCATTCGACGATACTCTTCGTTCTCTCTAATCATTAATGGAAGCGCATCTGTACCACTATGTTGAAATTTTACGTGATAATTATCTTGATCCAACTTTTTCAATTGTTCAATAAATTCATCCTGAGTTTTTTGATCTAATTCTGTTTCCTTCGCATCCTCAGCATCTAAATCTGATTCGGCATCAACACGTACAAATTTTAATTTTCCTTGCGATTGATATTCGATAAAAGACATCCATTGAACATCAATGTCTTCGGTCATAAGATAAACTTGTTTGTCTTGTTTTTGTGCTAAAGCAACATAGGGAGATAAAGTGTTTTCTTCATCAATATAGTAAATTTTTTCTATTTGATTTTCGGTATTATCTGCACTATCAGAAACATCAATATTGAAGTCCTTTAAATAAGTAAATTCATGCTCTGTATTTTCTAATAAAGCAATATCATAGACTCGATCTGCGAATTTTTGATCACGCATCATGCCATATTTGATGAATAATTGAAGATATTTCCACCATGCTTGATATTGTTCAGGTTCGTCCTTGGATACTTTAACTAAACGATCTGCTACTTTCTTAACAATATGACCTGACAATTTTTTTACGTATTGATCATCTTGTAAAAAACTACGCGAGACATTTAAAGGTAAATCCGGGCAATCGATACATCCTTTTAATAAAAACAAAAACTCTGGAATTATTTCTGGCACATTGTCTGCTACAAACACCTGATTATAGAAAACTTTGATTCTTCCTTCTAAGTTTTCATAACGAACATCTGTGCTAGGGAAATATAAAATGCCTTTTAAGCGGAAAGGATAATCTAAATTAAGATGAACCCAAAAGAGTGGTTCATCCATGCCTGGGAAAAGCTCATGATAAAAATCAATATATTCCTGATCCTCTACTTCATTTGGATTTTTGTTCCATAAAGGATCTGGGTTATTGATTGGTTTTCTTTCTTCACGCTCATCTTCTGTTGCTTTATCTTCGTCTGCATCCGTTTCTTCTTCATCAGAAATAACTGAAAAATAAATAGGATAAGACATAAATTGACAATATTTAAGAATAGTTTCTCTAATTTTGAACTCGTTATATTCTTTAATTGCTTCTTCTGTCAAATGCATGATGATATCTGTACCAATTTCAGCTTTATCAGATGTTTGCATTTGATATTCTATTCCCTCTTCACTTAGCCAGTGAACAGCTTCATTTTCGGTAAAACAAGATTTACTGTCTATCTCAACTTTATCAGCAACCATGAAAGAAGAATAAAAGCCTAAACCGAAATGCCCAATTATTTGAGCACCGCTATCGCTTTGATCTTGATATTTTTCTACAAAATCAACTAAGCCTGAATAAGCAATTTCATTTATATATTTGTTTACTTCATCAGCCGACATCCCAATCCCATTATCTGAGACAGTTAATGTATTTTCTTTTGTGTTTAGAACAACCTCTATCTGAGGCTCTTCATCATATTTTTCTACTTTACCTAAATTTGCTAAATGTTGACGTTTGGTAATCGCATCTGCTGCATTAGAAATGATTTCTCTTAAAAAGATATCTTGTGATGAATAAAGCCATTGACGTATTATCGGGAAAATATTTTCAGCAGTAACTGAGATCTTACCTTGTTTTTTCATTTTTTACCTCCAAAATTAACTATTGATAATATAACATGATTTTTTGGATTACGCCTGGAAAGTAGAAAATGTGATCAAACTATTGGCTACTTGTTACCATTTATGAAATTATTTCTTTTTTTTGCATAATTGTTTACTATATTCATATCAATTGATAATCATTTTCTAAACTTTTTTTAGAAATATAAATAAACTAATACGTAAGGAGTGATTTTTTGGCAAAAAAATCAAAACAAAAATCTAAAAATAAAAAAAGACCAATCTTAATTTTTCTTGATATTTTAATAGTGGTGTGCCTGGTTGGGGCAGCATATTTTTTTATCGAACCCAAAATTCGTAATCATAAGCAAAAAAAGATAGAAACTGAAGTCGTGGCAGAAGTAATTGCAAAATTTGATTCTGAAGAAGAGCCAGAGAAGGACGAGATTGAAGATATAGTTTCAATTACAGTTGATCCAAATGCCAATAAAGTTCCAGGTGAATCATACGAAGATTTTGGTCAAGGAATTAATCCTGATGAAATTGTTTATGATGCAAATGGTAATGTAGTAATTGATTTCATAGGTTCCTTGAAAATTCCTGTCATAGATTTGATTACACCTATAGCAAATGACGATTCACTTATTGCAATCAGGTATGGTGTTGGTCATACACCAGAATCTGATCCAATCGGTGAAAAAGGTAGAGCTTTGATTTTTGGACACTGGTTTATTGATTATGGTCGTGTTTTTAACAGGCTAAATGAAGTGAAAGCTGGAGATGAGTTTACGATAGACATTTTAGAAAATAGGACTAGATACTATTACAAAGTTCATAAAGCTGAAGCTATTGATGAGTCAGAACTTTATAACCGTCTTTATGAAGAAGAACCAAAAGTAGAAAGTGAAGTTCTGATGATCACTTGTATTGTTAGGAACAATATGTGGTGGGATCAAACTGGGCGTTATCTTGTTTATGGTGAACTTGTTGACACAAAATATATACCACCAAGATAAAATATATTTAAAATTAAACAAATCAATTTAATCAAAAAGGAAGCATTTCTGCTTCCTTTTTGATTAGTTAAAAGTTAGGTTTAATCTTTATGATCTTATTAATCGAAGACTTCATCTAACTCTATTTCATTTAGTATTTCTCTTAAGATTGCAGCTTCCTCATAAGATAAAGAAACGCCTTTGCTCATTTTTGCATTTTCTGGAGCCCAATCTCTGATATCTAGTTTTGCAGGATTGTCATTCCAACTGACCATATTAACTTGTCTACTCCAGCCCGATCTGCCTTCACTCAGTTGTCCTAGATTTTTCTTTACTTCATATTTAAATTCTGCCATTTAGATTCCTTTCCTTTATTATTTCTTACCTGTTAACCAGCCTAATAAAGACTTTGATTTAATTGGTGTTGGTTCAACTTTCCAGATCTCTTCAGCATATTGACTAATAGTACGATCTGAACTAAAGTGACCGCTCTTGCAAATGTTATGCCAGCACATTTTAGCCCATTCTTTTTTGTCTTTATATGCTTCTAAGGCATCGGCACGACGCTTGCGATATTCGTCAAAGTCACCAAGTACATAGTACATATCTGCTTTATCCCATTTTGTACCATTTAATAAGCTATTATGTAAATCGTGGAATTTACCAGTACCATTGTCATCAAAAGTACCATCAACTAAAGAATCAACAACACGTTTCAAGCCTGGAATGTTTTCATATTGCCAACGTGAATGATAATACTCAAAAGTAGCAGGGAAATCATCTAAATTAGAGCCCCACATAAAGTTGTTCTCTTCACCAGCTTTTTCCACAATCTCTATATTTGCACCATCATGAGTACCTAAAGTTAAAGCTCCATTCATCATAAATTTCATATTACCTGTACCGGAAGCTTCCTTACCTACAGTAGAAATTTGTTCTGAAATGTCTGAAGCTGGGAATAACTTCTCTGCATAAGAAACATTATAATTTTGGACATAAACGACTTTCATCATTTCGTTAACGTCTGGATCGTTATTAACCTTATTAGCAATTTCATTAATAAATTTAATAATAGCTTTTGCTCTAAAGTAACCTGGAGCAGATTTTCCACCAAATATATATGTAATTGGTGTGATCTTTTTGTCAGGATTATCTTTGAGATCAAAATATTGATCGAGAATTGCAAAGGCATTTAACAATTGTCTTTTGTATTCATGTACACGCTTAATTTGAATGTCAAAAACTGAATTAGGATCAATTTTGATTCCTTCTTTTTCTTCAATGTAATTCGCTAATTCAACTTTGTTTTCATGTTTAATCTCATAAAGACGTTTGAGAACCTTTTCATCGTTTTTATATGGCGTCAATTTATCTAATAAGGTTAAATCTGTTACCCAGTCTTCACTACCTAAAAGCTCCGTTAGTAAGGCAGATAATTTTGGATTACAAGTTCTGAGCCATCTACGCGGTGTAACACCATTTGTTTTATTGTTAAATTTATCTTCCCATAATTTGTAATAAAAATTAAATGTTTCATCTTTTAAAATATTACTATGAATTTGAGCAACACCATTTACCGAAAATGACATATATACGGATAAATTAGCCATGTGAATCATACCATCATGAACAATAGAATTTTTCTCAATATCATGCGAAATAATATTTAAGGATTTTAACTCACTACGCAATTTTTGATCAATGGCCTCGATGATTTCTAATATTCTTGGGAATAAAAATTGGAAAATACTAATTTCCCACTTCTCCAATGCTTCTTGCAAAACAGTATGATTTGTAAATGCAAAAGTTTTTCCTGTAATTGCAAAAGCATCTTCAAAGGAAACATTTTTCTCATCAATTAAAATACGCATTAGTTCAGGAATAGCTAGAACTGGATGAGTATCATTTAATTGAATAACATTATATTCTGGAAACTTAGAAAAATCATTACCATGTATTTTTTCAAAATTACTAACTATATTTTGTAATGAAGCAGAAACAAAGAAATATTGTTGCCTTACTCTCAAAACTTTTCCATCATATGAAGTATCGTTTGGATATAATACTCGATAAATATCATCTATTCTATTTCTCTCAACAACAGCATCATCAAATCTCTGTGAATTAAATAAATTGAAGTCAAAAGCTTCCGCAGGCATAGGACGCCAGAGACGTAAAGTATTTACATTATCTGTGCCAAAGCCAGTTACTGGTAAATCATATGGCACAGCATAGACATCAAAGTCCTGATAGTGAACTTTAACTCGGTCGTCTTCTCTTCTAGCATTAAACGGATATGGGTACTCCATCCACTCGTCTGGATATTCTTTTTGAAAACCATTCTCAAAAACTTGTTTGAGTAAACCATAGCGATATAAAATACCATAACCAGTAACAGGATAGTCTAAAGTTGTACTTGAATCTAAGAAACAAGCAGCTAATCGACCTAAACCACCATTTCCTAATCCTGGATCGGTTTCTTGTTCTTCTAGATCATTTAAGTCAAAGCCTAATTCTTGAACTGCTTCTTGCATTTCATCATAAATACCTAAATTTACTAAGTTGTTGACTAAACTACGTCCCACTAGAAATTCAGCAGAAAAATAATGTGCCTGTCTAGTTTGCTTATATTTTTCTCTCGTTTCTTCCCAATTTTCTGTTAATATTTCCATTACAGATTTTGAAATAGATTGCCAAACCTCATGCTCAGTTGCATTTTTGATATTCTTGCCAAATTCTGCAGCTAAATTCGATTTGATTTTTTTAACTAAATTTTCTCTCATAAGTAAAAAATCTCCTACTAACTGAATTTATTATTAAACTATATATGTTTTTACATTAATATGATAATGATTATGTAAATACTGCCTCATATATACCCTAACTATGTTATCAAATTTCAATTTTTTCACAAAATATATCAAATAATCCGTATCTATGTTGATATATATTGTTTTTATGGATATGAAATTGTTTATTAATCTCCTAAAATTCGTACCGTTTATCCGATTTGCCTATACAGACACAAAAATCAACAAAATTCTAAATAAGGAAGTTATTTTTGTTTTCTTGATATATATTATTGTAGAATTTTGGCAATATCAAAGTTTATTTATTGTTAAAAATATTCTCTTCGCAGTGATATTTTACCTATTGCTTGTATTAATTGTAGTAATTTTTGAAAAATTAACAGGTAAGTATTTAATTGGGGGTGGGGATATTAAACTAATAATGCTTGTTTATTATACTTATGGAATTGACTATTTGGTTCTAAGCTTGTCTTTTAGTTTGGTTTTCATTTTATTGAATCTAATCTTGCTAAAATTATTCAAAACTAAATCAGAATGTTTTTCACAATATTTTGTATGCTGTGCTAATAATAAGAATTTACGTATTATCTATGCACCATTTCTTGCGTTAGGTTTGTTTTTAGCAATAGTAATAAATAATAAGCTTTCTTTTTGATGTTTTTATTGATATTGCAACATTGATAACAATAATTTAGAATATTGGACATGAATAAGGAAAAAGGGCAAGAAAATGGTATTCGGCCTATAAAAATACGTATTGTTAATCCTACTCCAAAAAGTGAGAAGAATAATAAAAATGGTGAAACAGATAAAAAGCCTAGGACAATTAGCTTTTTGTTTTTTGTAATGTTAGGTTGTTTGTCGTTTTTCTTAATTTATGGAATTTACACATATTTTAGAGAAACAAGTGTGACTACTTGGAAATTAATAGTTCTAATAAACTTGTTTTTTCTGTTTTTTAGCTATGGATTGCCTATTTTGTTTTATTCTGCCTATCGATCTGAATCTATTAATGATATTAACTGGAAAACAAAACCAATACTTTTTATCCTAATCTTATTACTTGGATTTGTTACTGCCAACCTGCTAAATATTTTTAATAGTTTAATTTCTCTGCTGTTACAAAAATTAAATTTTATTCATAGTACCTGGACAGAAGCACCATATATTGATTATTTCATTGGAAATAGTTTTTCACATATCTTGATATATCTACTCGTATTGTGTTTTATACCAGCTTTTTTACAAGAATTTGGTCTGCGTCAAATATTAATCAAAAGAAATTTTGGATCTAAAGTAGAATTTAAACTGCTTCTCACCCAAGGTCTTATTACTGCTCTGCTTAGCTTTAATCCCCAGCTTTTTATCCCTACATTTGGGCTTGGAATATTAAGTTCATATATTTTTATTTCATTTGGTCATTATAGCTTAAATGTTGTATTCCATTTTTGCTTTTGTTTTTCATATCATTATCTTTTAAGTAAAATTGAGTTATTCAATTTTACCTTTAGTAGAGCTAGCTCTTTGAGTGACTATTTCCCCTTAATATTGAATGTTCTACTTTCACTTTGCATTTTCTTACCAGTATTAATAATTATTGAGCAAATGACAACAGTAAACCCCATTTGGAAAAGTGACAACAAAATATCACTACTTAAAAAAATGAGGAGCGAAAGATTTTTCAGCCCCTCATTACTATTAATAGGTATTTTTTACATAGCGTCGCTATTATTGTTCTAATTGTCTTAGATATGAACCCTTTGGAATCAACTCAGCATCTGGAAACGGAATCAAAAAGAGCATTTTTGGATGTGGGGTTGAGTCGATTTCATTTTTATTTAAATCAAACAATTCTGTGATTTCAAAATGAAGTGTATCCCCCTTTGGCATGATTAAATCTACTTTTGTTCCAGGTTCAACTTTATTTTTTTGTTCTAAAACCAGGTACTCATTATTTAACTGATCACGAACTTCAGCAATAACTTTTGCTTGCTTATATAAAGTTTTTTCAGCGTGAATTTTTGCATCTTGTTCAGCTAGTGGTTGTGCTGTATCTTGAAAGAAAAATCCTGTATCGTAATGACGATGCACTGTATGATTTAAATTTTCTAACCACTCATCTTTTACTTGATAGTTGTCTGGATTTTGTAGATAATAATCGATCGCCTCACGATAGGTTTTTACAATAGTAGAAGCATAAAAAGCGCTTTTTGTGCGACCTTCTATTTTAAAGCTGACAATCCCAGCCTCAACTAATTCTGGAATATATTCGATCATACATAGATCAGATGAACTCATAAGATATGAACCATTTTCATCTTGTTCCAAAATTAATGGCCTGTCTTTATGCCCTTGTTCAGTCAATAAAAGTGGCTCGACTTCATAATTCCAACGACAAGGCTGTGTACAAGCACCGCGATTGGCAGATCTTTTGTTATAATAATCAGATAAAAGACAACGACCTGAATACGACATGCACATTGCTCCATGAACAAATGCTTCTAGTTCTAAATCTTTAGGCAGAGCTTTCCTAAACTCGCGTATTTCCTTTAAAGACAATTCTCTTGCCAGAATAATTCTGGTTGCTCCCTGATCATACCAAAATTTGGCAGTTTTACTATTTAGAACACTACTTTGAGTACTTATGTGAATATCAATTTCTGGAGCAATGTCTTTAACTAATTGCATAACACCTGGATCAGAAATTATTACTGCATCTGCTTTTGCATCTGCAATATCCTTAATTGCAATTTCTAAATCAGAAAAATCTGTATCACGAGCTAAGCTATTCAAAGTGACATAAACTTTTACATTTTTTGAATGAGCTTCAGCGATAACTTGTGGTAAAGTTCTATTATCAAAATTACCCCCTGCTGCTCTTAAGTTAAATTGATTCAAACCTAGATAAACAGCATCTGCTCCATATTGAATTACTTTTTGGAATTTTTCTAAATCACCTGCTGGCGCTAATAACTCTATCATTCTTCACCTTGATTTAAACTACTATAATGTTCGACATTACGAAAATGCTCTTCCTCTGTTTGAGCAAAGACATTGTTACCTTCTCCATCAGCAGCAAAAAAATAATAATTCGAAGCATTTTCCCAAGTTTTTTCAGAAGCAGGCCAGAGAACGCCTTCAATTGCTGCAATACCTGGATTATTAATAGGTCCTGGAGGCAAGCCATTAAAGGCATAAGTATTATATGGGTTGTTTTGAAAACGATCTAAATCGGATTGCATTACCCAAAAAACGGGTTCTTCATCATTTTCTAGTCTCAAATAATTTATAGTTGCACAAGAACCTAAATTCATGTCCGCTTCTAGTCGGTTTAAGAAAACCTTGCTTATTTTATACATTTCAGAGTTTATTCCTTCAGCTTGAACGACTGAAGCCAAAGTTATTACCTCATCCATAGTTAAGCCCAATTCATCTGCCCGTTTTTGATATTCCTTATTCGACAATTTATTGAGAGTATTATTCAAAAACACACGTAAAATTGCTTCTTCATCCATACTTGAATCAAATTTATATGTATCTGCCCATAGATATCCTTGGAGCAACCATTCTCGATCTTCATGCACTGTAAGATTTTTTACAAAAGGATAATCTAAGAAAACGTTTGGTCTTCGTACCAGATCATCCATATATTGTACATCGATATTAAGACCTGATTCTATTAATCTTTCTTGTAATTGTTTATAGGTAAAACCTTCAGGAATGGTAACTGTGATTGCCTCTGGTGCATGGGTTAGGACAAACATTATTTCATCATAACTTAATTCATCTGTTAAATAATGAGTTCCTGATTGATATTGACCATCGAAACCATTAAATTTAGAAATAACTTTGAAAAGAAATTCATTATCTATTAATTCATTTTCCTTCAAAATTGTAGCAATATCATCTACACTGGCCGCTCTTGGAATTTCAATTTGTAAAGCACCAACTGTATCTTCAGATACAGGACTTGTATTGTGCTCTAGATAATAATCTTGTAAGTTTGACATCCGTTCATTTTGTGCCTTAACATAATCGAATCCATTCACAAATCCAAGGAATGCAATGAAAATAAAAGCAATAATAATTATTATTATCGATAATGTTTTAAATGTTTTAGAAGACATCTTGCCTCATTCTAGCTACTAAGATTTGGTTTTTGTAGCTTGTCTTAATCTTTTATTGTGATCAAGAATCTTTTTCCTGACTCGAATATTTGCAGGTGTTACTTCAATCCATTCATCATCTGTGATAAATTCGAGATATTGTTCTAAACTCAGGTTTAAAGTTGGTGACAATTTTAAAGCATCGTCACTTCCAGCAGCTCTAATATTTGTCATTTGTTTCTTTTTACAGACATTGACTATTACATCTTCTTTTTGCATAGTCGTGCCAATAACCTGGCCTCTATACACTTTTTCACCTGGTTTAATAAATAATTCGCCACGCTCACCTGCGCTATAAAGACCATAAGTAACCGCAGTTCCATCTTCGTATGCTATTAGAACCCCATGGTTACGACTTTCGATATCACCTTTCCAGGGAGTGTATCCATCAATAATGCTATTGATTATACCATTGCCCTTGGTGTCGGTCAAAAACTCAGAACGATATCCAATGAGCCCCCTAGCGGGTATTTTGAACTCTAATCTAATGTAGCCACGCTCGGGCGGAGCAGTCTTGATTAAAGTTGCTTTTCGCTCATTCATTTTTTGAATGACCGCACCCATGTATTCTTCTGGAACATCAATCATTACTAATTCTTCAGGCTCCATGATTTGACCATCTATCTCTTTTGAGATTACTTGGGGTTTGGAAACTTGAAATTCATATCCCTCACGTCGCATAGTTTCTATTAAAATAGAAATGTGTAGTTCGCCTCTACCTTTAATAATAAATTTTTCAGTCGAATCAGTTTCTGCCATTTGCATTGAAATATTTGTAAAAACTTCTCTCTCCAAACGACTACGCAAATGTCTACTCGTAACAAACTCACCTTCTAAGCCAGCAAAAGGACTATCATTTACTGCAAATGTCATAGCAATTGTTGGTTCATCTATTTGTACAAAAGGTAAAGCTACTGGATCTTCTACACTACATATTGTATCTCCTATGGCTAAATCTTCAATCCCACTAATGGCTACAATTTCTCCAACTGCGGCAGAAGTTATCTCTTGCCTTTCTAGGCCGTCAAACTGCATCAATTTTGAAATTGTACCATTTGATTTTTTATCTGCTTGATGATAATTAACAACTGTAACCTCAGATTTTGCATCTACAGTACCATTTTCTATCCTGCCGATAGCAATTCGACCTAAATATGGATCATAGTCAATATTCGAGATTAACATTTGAAACGGTGAATCTAGCGATCCTTGAGGCTCTGGAATAGTTTCAACAATAGTTTTTAGGACAGGTTCTATACTGCTTTTTGTAACAAGTTCTGGCGTTATTTCATCTGGCAAATCACTAAAAGCAATTCCATCTTTTGCTGATGTATAAAGAACTGGAAATTCAATTTGTTCGTCTGTTGCATCTAAGTCAATAAAAAGATCATAGACCATATCTAATACTTCTTTTGGTCTTGCATTTGGTCTGTCAATTTTATTGATAATTACAATTGGTTTAAGGTTTTTTTCTAACGTCTTATGTAAGACAAAACGAGTCTGTGGCATGGGACCATCAAATGCATCTACGATTAACAATACACCATCAACCATTTTTAATACTCGCTCAACTTCACCACCAAAATCGGCATGACCAGGAGTATCAACAATATTGATCCGATAATCTAAATAATTAATCGCTGTATTCTTCGAAAGTATTGTAATACCACGCTCACGTTCTAAATCACCAGAGTCCATCACTTGTTCTATTTTTTCCTGATGATTACCAAAAACACCACTATGAGCTAATAAAGCATCTACGAGGGTTGTTTTACCATGATCGACATGGGCAATAATTGCTATATTACGAATTTTTGTCATCTCTGATTATCCCTTTTTTTAAAAATTTCAGTTAGTGTTTCATCTCTAGTACGATTACGCCAAATAAAATGAATGGGATTGCCTTCAAATCCAAAATTTAGACGAAATTGATTTTCTAAGTAACGCTCATAAGAAAAATGAAGCAAGTCTTTATTGTTTACAAAAAAGATAAAAGTTGGTGGTCCTGTAGCTACCTGGGTTGCGTAAAGAACTTTTAAACGTCTACCCTTATCCTGTGGTGCCGGGTTCATTGCAATTGCACTAGATAGAACTTCATTAACAACGTTAGTTGAAATCTTACGATGTGCTTGCTCATAAACTTCATTTATTAGATTAAAAATACGATGCACTCTTTGGCCATGTATAGCAGAGACAAAAATAATTGGTGCATAGGCCATAAAACTAAAACGTATTTTTAGATCTTTTTCTATTTCAGCCATACGTTCATTTTTGTTAGAAATTAAATCCCATTTGTTAATCACAAATATTGTTGCTTTGCCATTATTATGGGATAAGCCTGCGATTTTAGTATCTTGTTCTGTAACTCCTTCTACAGCATCAATCATTACCAAACACACATCAGCTCTTTTGACTGCTTGTTCAGTTCTAATATTCGAATACTTCTCAATCCTATGTTTTATTTTGCCCTGCCTTCTTAAACCAGCAGTATCAATTAATCTATAGACTTGATCCTCAAAATGAAAATCAACATCAATAGCATCTCTAGTAGTACCAGCAATTTCCGAAGTAATAGTTCTTTCTTCTTGCATTAGAAAATTTACCAAAGATGATTTACCAACATTTGGCTTCCCAATGATTGCAACAGATATTTTTGAATCAGCTTGATCATATATTTCAGATTTTGGTAAGAGTTTAACCAAAGCATCTAAGACCTCTGTAAAGCCTAATTTGTTTGTAGCAGAAATTGGAATAAAATCACCCAAACCTAATTGATAAAAATCATAAATTTCAGCTGGAGGATTAGCTGGTTGATCACATTTATTTATTACAAGTAAAATTGGTTTAGAAGATTTGCGTAGCATATTTGCTATCTCAAAATCTACAGGATGTATGCCTGTTTTCATATCAGCTAAAAATAGTATGACATCAGCTGTATCAATTGCGATCTCTGCCTGAATTTTCATAGATTTTGTAATATCATCAGAAATTTTTGTCTCTATTCCACCAGTGTCTATAAAGGTCATTTCATGTCCTAACCATTCGGCATCAGCATAAATACGATCACGGGTTACACCTGGAGTATCATCTACAATTGAGATTCGTTCACCGATAATGGCATTAAAAAAAGTCGATTTTCCAACATTAGGTCTACCTATAACAGCAACTATTGGTTTTAACATATTTTTCGCACCTTTTCATTTAATTTGACCATATCTTTATTTTATTATAATAGTTAATCTTTTGCTAAAATATTTACTCACATTAAAAAAGCAGCGAATTAATAGTCCGCTGCTTGACAATTTATATTATCAAAAATAAGAATTAAATCTCTTGTTCGATAACTTCACGGCCAGCATAATAGCCACAGTTTTTACATACACGATGACTTTTCATTAATTCGTGGCATTGTGGACATTCTACTAAATTTGGAGTACTTAATTTCCAATTACTGCGTGAACGTCTAGATCTCATTTTCGACCATTTTCTTTTTGGAACTGCCATATCTATCAACCTCCATCTCAACCTTACAACGCTTAAGAACTATAATATAAATAAATAATACTGTCAAGAACTAAATTTCTACAAATTAATACGGTTGACCACCTTTGCTCTAATACTTGTTGATGATTTTTGGTATACTCAAATTTCTCATTTGTACTGTCGAGAGAAAAAATAATACTAATTTGTTTTTATAAGTTTTTGTCCTTTTTATACTAAAATAATTATTTTTTTAGTTATGATGAACTATGGTGTTTGTGTTTAATCACACTAATTCAAAGGTTTGTTTTGTTATAATTGAATATATTAACAATTAGAAGGACGGCGTATTATGGAATTTGATTTTTTGTTAACACTTCAAAAAGTTCTAGTTTTATTTTTATTGATTGTCATTGGTTTTATTGCTGGACGTGTAAATTTAATCAGTGAAACAGGTCAAAAGAATATTACTGCATTAGTTTTGAATATTACCATGCCTGCAACTATTTTCATGGCTATGCAGCTGGAGATGAGCGAAGAAAGAATTCAAACAGCATTGACTATTGTTCTAATCATGGTTGGTTTATATCTATTAATGTTTTTGGTAGGTTTCTTAGTTACCAAACCTTTAAAGATGACAATAGCTGAAAAAGACGTTATCCGTACGGCTCTGTTACTATCTAATACTTCTTTTATGGGATACCCTATGGTTTCTAGTCTACTAGGCGAAGAAGCTCTGTTTTATGCTGTAATTGGCGCAGGATTTGTCTTTGAGATTGTTTCTTGGACTTTAGGAGTTTACATGGTTGGCCGTAACAGCGATACTAGCGTTAAACTCGATTTTAAAAAGATTATTCTCAGTCCGGGTATTCTTTCTATTACAGTAGGACTAATCTTCTTTATTTTTCAAATACCTTTGCCGGAAGTCGCTGATAATTTATTAAATACACTTAGTCCGGCAACCTCACCACTTGCAATGATTGTTGTCGGTTTGATTTTATCACGTGGAAACATTAAAGAAGCTTTTGCTAACAAAGTACTTTACCTTGGTTCATTTGTAAAATTACTACTTGTACCAGTATTAGCATGGTTTATCCTTTCCACCTTAGGTTTCTCGGGCCCACAATTAGTTATTCCCGTAATAATGATTTCAATGCCTACTGCAACTTATGTCGCGATGTTTGCAGATAATTATAATAATAATCAAAAACTTGCAAGCCAATTTGTCTTTATGTCATCCTTGCTTTCAATCATTACTATTCCTTTAGTAACATTATTATTCTAATAACCAATTCAAATATTAAAAGAACTAATATTGATATAACAAAAACTCGCTACTAATATAAAAGTAGCGAGTTTTATTATTAGCGGTATATAGTAGTTACTAGCTAATTTACAATTACAGTAGCTGAACCACCATGAACAATTGAATCAACATTTTCTAATGAAGTTATATATGCTTTACCGTCTTTTTTGCTTTCTAAGAATTCAAGTGCAGCTTCTATTTTTGGGAGCATACTACCTGCAGCAAACTGTTCTTCAGCTATATACTGTTTCATTTTGTCAACAGTTACTGTTTCAAGTTTTTCTTGATTTGGTTTGTTAAAGTTAATATAAACATTATCTACACCAGTTAAAATAACAAGATAATCTGCTTGAGTAAGTTCTGCTAATTTGGCTGCAGCAAAGTCTTTGTCTATAACAGCATCTACACCGCGATAATAGCCTTCTTCTTTAACAACAGGAATACCTCCACCGCCGGCAGCAATAGCAATGGTGTCATCGCCTGCGACAAGAGATATTGTTCTTGCCTCTACAATTGAAACAGGTTTTGGGGAAGGAACAACCTTACGGTATCCACGTCCAGCATCTTCTGCATATTTATCACCTGTTTCAGCTTCTCTTTTTTCTGCTTCAGCTTGACTGAGGAATGGACCAATTGGTTTGGTTGGATTTTGGAAAGCCGGATCATCTGGTGAAACTTCAACTTGAGTTAAGATTGTTGCAACACGTTTTACCACACCTGCTTTACTTAACTCTTCTTTTAAAGCATTTTCGAGCCAATATCCAATACTTCCTTGAGTCATTGCAACTGCTGTATCAAGTGGCATCGCAGGATTCTCTGGTGAATCAGAAGCATCTTGTTGTAGAAGCAAATTACCTACTTGAGGACCATTTCCATGTGTGATAATAATTTCATAGCCTGCTTCTATTAATTTTACTAATTCTTTACTTGTTTCACGCAGAACCCTAATCTGGCCTTCAGCCGTTGGATCATCAGTCAAAATCGCATTTCCACCAAGTGCTACTACAATTTTCTCTTTCATATACTTACTCCTTGTTATTCTTTTTTACATGATGTAATTCTTTCATAAAATGGATAACTCCTAATAAAAAATCATTACCAGAAGTATGTCCATAATGTCTCATTAACTCGACTTGAGCTATTAATCGATCAGTGTTTTCCTGTGTTGGATTTGCTAAAATTAAAAACAATTCTTGCCAGAGTTGATTTGGTAAAATATTATCAAAAATCGCTTGATAATACGCCTGGCTAATGTCTGTAGTTCTTCTTTTCTTTAGACTTTCTATGAGATTTTGTTCAAACTCCTTACCCTGTCCAAACACTTTTGACATCACAAGATATCCTTGCAAAAAATCATCGCCTGAGGGTGTTAAGCCTATCCCCCGTCCAATAAAATCAAAAATCAATTGATTGATATTTTTTTTATTAGATTCTAGTTCAGATAACATTGAGCTTAAACTAGGTTCGTTCCTAAAACCCGAGTTATCAAAAATACTTTTGATCGGAAATTGTGCAAGAATGTCTGCTAAACTATCCACCGTAAAATCAACAATTTTTAATGTTGGTAAACTTAGATCAAACTCTTTAACTATATCAAATTTAATCTGATACATATTAGGTTTTCCATAAAAAAATAATTCCTGTGGTTTGACTCTAATTAGGTTTCCCTGCTCTATTGTTTGAAACAAATCGTTTGTTATGTTTTCATCAAGTGGAACTATACCAATACCCGATAAGGGCTGATCTGTAGTCTTGCTAAGATAGATCAATTGATCATTTAATCTAAAATTTAAACCATTGGTAAAGACAGAATGTACTTTACCAATGGTAGTCTTTTCAAAGAGTGGTCTGAGATAATTACTTATTCTCAAACCACTATCAATTTTAATAATTTGTTGCTGTAAATTATTCAAAATCAATTCCTAATTTTTCAGCATAAGCTATTAATGCTTTCTTAAACGCTTCTAATGGTGCTCTAACTGTACCAGCACCAACTTGACCTTTACCTGCTTCTTTATGGGCAATACCTGTGTTGATAATAGGCTCGATACCTAATTCTACAACTTTGCATGCATCTAGACCCAATGGCGCACCTTTGAAGTCAAAAGTAGGAATTGTCCAGGTTGGATTATTAGAAATATAGACTTTGTCCATTTCTGTTGTGGTATTTAGTGCATCGTCAAAACCACCTGAACCAACAAATCGAGTAACTCCTGGAGCCGCAACCATTGCAACACCACCAACACCTACTGTTTCAGTAATTGCGGAGTCACCGATATCTGGATTACCATCTTCCTCGCTAAAGCCTGTAAAGTAAAGTCCAACAGGTGTATTAACTGGAGCTTTAAACCACTCATCACCCATACCGGCAATTTTAACACCAAACTCATAACCATTACGTGACATTGTTGTCACAACAGTTCCTTTTTCAATCTTTCTTGCATAATCAACCATTGATTTTGATGCTGCCATCATTACATTGAGGAAGAACTGATCTGTGTCGGCTAAGAATTGAATGACATCTTCTTTATCTTTTTGATCAACATCATCCAATTTTGTAATTAATGGTGCAAGGAATTTGAGGAAAATTAAGGATGCAGCAATATTTCTTTGGTGGAATTCATCACCCATTGTTATTGCTTGAGCAATCATTACGTTAAGATTCAAACCTTCATCGGTAGATTTAATTGCCTTACTTAGTACTGGCCCTAGGACATCACGTTGCCACTCTAGACGTGCAATAACGTCTGGTCCATTGGCACCAAAACGTAATACTTTACCAATACCTTCATTCATAATACAGTAACCCATGGTTCCATCTGCTCTGTTTTCAACTACGAGCATTGGGAAGTTTTTGGTTGTGATACCACCCATTGGTCCAACAGCACTATGGTTATGACAAGGATCAAATTTGACTTCGCCAGCCTCTAATTGACGCATTGCGTCAGCTTCATCTTCTGCCCAACCTTCAAAGATCATAGCACCAACAATCGCACCAACAGCAGGTCCTGTCATTTTCTCAAATGGTAGTGGTGGACCAGCATGTAGAACAATTTTTTCGTCTGTGTCTAAGAATGGAATAACTTCTTTTGCAGGACGAACATCAATCAAGAATGGTTGAGATTCACCAAGTCTATTTGTAACTTCTTCATTTGCTTCTTGAATGTCTTCCATTTTTTCAATTGCATTTAAGATCTTGATTAATTGTGGATCGCCACCAGCTCTTGGACGCCAGTTGTATTGCAATGCTTTGCCACCGTAGTTTTCGATTGGATCAACAAATCCTTCAATTCCAATATTAATTACATCTGGAGTTGAGTTTAGAAGATCGGTTACTTTTTGACTTGGTTCAGGTAAATCAATTTTTTCACCAGCATATTCGACAACTTTTTTGTCAGCAAAGGTTAAATCATAACCCATTAATTTAAGAGCAAGACGGATTGCTTTAGTATTTGTAGATTCTACTAAAACTCCTGCATCTGTTAGTGCTTGAACAGATGCGTCATATCCTTGAGGATCGGTTTCTGTACCACAAACAGTTGCTACTACATAAAGCTCTCTTCCTTCTGCCTTAGCATTATCTAGTGCCTCTTTGATAGGTTTTGCTAATTGATTCGCCATATCGTCATGTGAACCATAACCAAGAACAACATCAAGTAGAATAACACCAGTTGTTTCATCTTCTACAGCTTCTTGTAATTTAGCTAAGCGAACATCCGGACTAATCATTGGATGTGGACGCCCTTGAGTATACTGGTCATCACCTAAGTCAGCAATTGCAAATCCTTGTTCATTAAGAATAAAATCGGCGCTACTTTCATAAGAATCAAGACCTAGTGCATCAGCAATCAAAGTACCCGCTTCACTAGCCAATGTTCCACCAGAATATAATCCTTTTAGAGTCTTGCCCTCACCTAAAGAGCTTGAAACATCATTCGCCAAATCTTCTGTATAATTTTCTTTTACAGGATCGCCATTTGCTAAATCAACTGCAATTTGAGCTGCTTCTTCTAAAGTATATGCTAGATAAACATCACCTTCATGAGCTTCAGGTTTTTCACCAGAGAAAATTGCAACGACTGGTTTGGACAATGAGTGTAGAACTTTCGTAACCTCTTGGCGTACTTCTTCTGCCGGAGGTTTAGATATAACTAAAATAACATCAGTTGGTGCGTGTTTATCTAGAGCATAAAGTGCATCTAACATTGTAGTTGCGCCAACTTTTTCATGAAGGTCTCTACCACCAGTACCAATTGCATGAATAACTCCGCCACCTAAACGATCAATAACTGTTGTTGTCTCTTGAATACCTGTACCAGAAGCACCAACAACACTTATGTTGCCTGTACGTACAGAGTTAGCAAAAGCTAGAGGAACACCTGATATGATACTAGTACCACAGTCAGGACCCATGAATAGCAAACCTTTTTCATGAGCTTTTTCTTTGAGTCGTACTTCATCTTCTAATAAAACGTTATCACTAAATGACATAACATGAAGATCTTCATCTATAGCACGTTCAATTTCATCTGCTGCATAAATACCAGGAATCGAAACTAGGACAGTATTAGCATCAGTTTGAGTATCGAGTGCATCTTCCCAATTATCGACTTCTACTTTACCGCCACCAGCTTTTTTTACAGATAAATCTTTGAGGAAACGCTCAACTTCTTCTAAAACTGCGTCAACAACGGCTTCATCATCTGTATCAACAACAATAGCCATGTCATTTGGGGTTGCAGTTTCTAGTTCTTCCGTATAAAGACCACCGCTTCTAAAGATATCGATGTTGGCTTCAGTTGCCATCATAACCTGACCTTTATTAACTCCCTCAAGTTCATTTACTGAATTTGTTAACAACATCAGATTAATTGAATCTTGATAATTGTTTTTTTGAATTACTGTATATAGCATCAGTGTCCTCCTTTTGTCACTAATCCTTTAAGATAGAAACTTATCTATCTCTTTTAATAATTATGAGCTAAACTCATTAAAATCTGAAAATTAAAATTAATTTTCAGATATGGTAATATCTTACTAAAAATAATTTTTAAGTGAGGTAACGTATGGCTTTACAAAAATCTGTTGAATATATTAAATTAGAAAATTCAGATAAATCAATTGAATATACATTTTATTTAAACTCCGAAGTGGAACATCTGGCAAACATTATTTATTTACACGGTGGTGGTTTTATTGCCGGACGTTCGGATGATTTACCTGCTAAGTATATAGAGATGCTAACCGCTGCAGGTTTTAGAATTTATGCTCTAAATTACCTTTTAGCGCCTAAATATAGAATTGATGAGATCATTGATCAGGTTGAACTTCAAGTCAGACAGTTTCTATATAAGGAAACAGCCGAGAATTTCACAACAGATAGACCTTTTTTTCTATTTGGCCGTTCAGCAGGGGCTTATTTATCACTAAACTTAGGCTATAAATTATCTAATTCTATAAATGGAATAATATCATTTTATGGATATTATAACTTTCAAGATGCTGTCTTCGCCTATCCTAGCAGACACTACTTAGCTCAAAGCAAAGTTGAGCCTGCTATCTACCAATCACTTATAAATAAGCAACCTTTGAGCACTAATGATCAGAGCTCAAGGTTACTTATATATCTGTATACTAGACAAACTGGCACGTGGTTAAATCTATTGAGCAAGGATAAACCAGAAATTTTTTCTAAAATCAAACTATCGGAGAAGGAATTAAATAATCTTCCTCCCACTTTTTTAACTTGTGCTGATAAAGATCCAGACGTACCCGTTCGTCAAACTAAAATGATGTCCCGCATGATCCCTGTAAATGAACTCCATATGGTCAGAAGCCGTGAACACGACTTTGATCGAGTTGAGCTTGAGACCATAGGAGTTGATATTTATCAGAAATTAATTAGCTGGATTTTACGCAACTTATAGTTTTACAAATTCGCCTGAGAATTCTTCTTCGACGCCATTTTCTAAACTATAGATTTCTTTACCACGTAAGAATGTGTAAGCTACTTGAGCACCAATTTCACAACCTACGTATGGGCTAATTTTGTTTCTATACTCTAGATCTTCAGCTTCGAGTGTGTATGGAGAATCTGGCTTAATTAATACAAAGTCAGCGTCAAGTCCTACTTTAATACGTCCTTTTGTATCTAAGTCAAATCTGTCAGCAACGTTTGTAGCAATAACTTCAGCAAATCTGGTTAGGCTCATACCACGTTTTTGAACACCTTCGTCGAATAGAATATCTACGTTATTTTGTACGCCAGAGATTCCGCCCCAAGCATCAAAAGCATTTTCTTTATCTTTTAGATCAGGGGTACATGGTGAGTGGTCAGAAGTAACACAGAGAATTTCGCCATCAATTAACTGTTCCCATAAAGCATCTTGAGCTGCTTGATCTCTGATTGGAGGTGAACACTTTGATACTGGTCCAATATCATCTAACTCATCAGTTGTGAGATAGAGATAATGTGTACATGTTTCAGCTGTTACATCAACGCCTCTTGCTTGAGCATCGAGTACTTCATCAATAGCTTCTGGGCAGGAGCAGTGTGCAATATGTAGACGGCAACCTGTTTCTTCAGCAAAGAAGATTGCTCTTCTTACAGATTCTACTTCTGTGAAGATTGGTCTTGTTGCAACATACTCTTTAAGTGTAGATTCGCCGTTTGCAACTGCGATTTCACCTAATCTGTCTGTTACACCTGGGTTTTCACAGTGAACTACTAAAATTTTGCCTGTTTCTTTAATTTGACGCATACCTTCATAGAGAGAGTAATCATCAACATTTTGGAAGTCGCCATCAATTGAACGATCGCCACAAGTACTTAAGAACGCTTTATAAGCAGCTACGCCACCTTCGTCTAATTCTTGAATACCATTATTTTCAATGTTGTATGGTACTAAACCACCAAAAGAATAAACGTCTGAATGTAATTTACCTTCGCCTGCATCATATTTAATCTGTAATGATTCACCATTGGTTGTTGCAGGAACTTGGTTTAAAGGCATTTCGATAAATGATGTTACACCACCTTTGGCACAAGAAGCTGTACCTGTAACAAAACCTTCCCACTCATCACGGTAACCGCCACCTGGTTCTGTGATGTGAACGTGAGCATCGATCATGCCTGGGCTAACAATTAATCCTTCTGCATCTACAACTTTTTCTGCTTCAAAGCCTGTACCTAATGCTGCAATTTTACCATCTTTAACAGCGATATCAGTTTTCACTTCGCCGCCTTCGAGGATAACTAAACCATTTTTGATAACTAAATCATAACTCATAAAATAATACTCCTTATTTTTTATTCCTTGCTCGGAATTTTTCGCGTTTGAATTGTTTGTTGTGCTGACATCTAAATAAAGTCAGCACAGTGTTTTACAGTACTTAAATTATTGAACTTTCTTTTTCGGTAAAATTACATATAAACCAAAAGCAACACCAAAACCGACTATCCAAGAAATTTCTGAAACTGCAGATAATGCAGAAATGAAGTTGCCGCTTAATGAGAAAATCAAGCCTACAATTGTTGCGACATATGCCATCATGTTAGTTCCATAATATGGATTACTTGGATCTTTTAAGTCTTCTTCACTTGCATATAGTTTATCTAGGTCAATTTCTTGCTTCTTAACAACATAGTAGTCAGCTACCATTACACCAGCAACTGGTCCTAAGAGTGCACCAATGATTCCTAAGAATTCTAGGATACCACCACTTAAGTTCCATGGTAAGATTGCAAAAGCAATAATTGAAGCGATAATTACACCACGTCTATAATTGACATGTTTTGGGAATAATGCAGTAAGTTGATATGAAGCAGGAATAATATTACCTGTTGCATTTGTGGATATTGTTGTAAATAAGAATACGCCTAATGAAACAACTGCCGCTGGAACACTATCCCAATTGTTAATAATATAGAGTACACCACCTTGATTAGCATCAGCGAAGTTTTCTGGTAGACCATAAATAATCGCCCCACCGCCTAAAATACAAACCGCCATCAAACCGAAGATTGCATATCCTACAAATAAACTAAGGTATTGACCTTTGACTTGATCTTCTTGAGATTTTGCGTTTTGGGTAAAATCAGCAACACTTGCACCAGGTGCAGCCCAAACAGCCATAACTGAAGCGATGACCATCAAATAAACAAAAATCATGTTTCGGCTACCATAATCTGCTCCTGCATAATCGAAGCTGAAGATCTTGCCTATACCGCCAGCATTAATGACAGCCCAAACTGCCATAGCACCAAACACGATATAAATAATTGGACTTAAAATAGCAGTAAATCTATTTAGAACACCGCCACCACCAATACCAATGGCTACATTAAGTAACCAGAAAAGCACAAAACAGATCCAGCCTGGAGCAGAAAGTCCTAAGAATTCTGCACCGCCACCAATTTCTGCGAAGCCTGGCCAAATTTTTGATATTAAAATCAATAACGCACTAGCTCCAGTAGCACATTGAACACCAAACCAAGCAATAGCAGCAACCATACCCCTCAAAACACCTGGTAATTTACTACCGGTTGCACCATATGTAGCACGTAAATGCATAGAGAATGGGATACCATATTTTGTACCTGCTCTACCATTCACCGTCATGAGAGTAGCAACTGCTAAACCACTTAAGATTAGCGCAATTACTACATGAATGGGTGCTAAAAGGACAAAAAATCCTGCTACAGCAGCATAGTTCGGGATATTATGAACTGAACCCATCCAAAGAGTAAAATAATTTACCCAACTCATATTACGTTTCTCTTCTGTTTTTGGGAGAATATCGTCGTTGGCGTAACCTCTAGTTCTAAATTCCTCTACCTGTGACTTGACAGGAAATTTGTGATTAGACATAAATTTTTCCTCTTCATTCATTTATTAGTCATCATCAATATATCAATATATCGCTAATGACTTGCCGATTGTTCTTTTGATTTAATAAGCAAGACGTCTCAGACCTTCTGCCAAGGCTTTTATGCCTTGAACTATTTCCTCTGTTTTTGTTGCTTCAGCAGGATTATGACTAATACCATCAATAGAAGGTACAAAAATCATAACTGTTGGCACATATGGGCCAAAAATTTGAGCATCATGTCCTGCACCAGAGTGCATAACTTGATAGTCTAAGTTTCCTTCAGCACACACTTCTTCAAACATTTTGACTAGATCTTCATCCATTGGAACTGGAGCTTCATCCATCCACATATCAACATCTATGTCGATGTTGTAATCAGTGGCAACATCCTCCATTTTTTGAACCATCCACTCTGCAAACTCATCTAAGTCTTCTTGAGTTGTATGGCGGCAATCAATTGAAAATGTTACCTCACCGGGTACAACATTAACAACATTTGGCACAACTGTGATATGTCCAAATGTTAATACTAATGGATCACCTATCTCACGGGCTTTGTCTAAGCATTGACTCATCATACGAGACATTGCATCAACAGCATCACGACGGTAAACCATCTTGGTTGTACCTGCATGATTAGCTTCACCTTTGAGTGTAACATCAAAACGCTTTTGACCAACTATAGAATTGACGACACCAACTGCCAGACCCGCTTTTTCCAAAGCGTTGCCTTGCTCGATATGCAATTCTACAAAAGCATCCATATCCTTAAACCGTGGTTCACCATCTAGGAAATCAAAACCAGATTCACGCATAGCGTCAACAAATTTAATACCCTCACTATCTTCGATATCTTCAACATCAGCTCTATCAGCAATACCAAAAACATTTTTGGAACCCCAAAATGCATACGGAAAACGTGAGCCTTCTTCTTCAGCTAGAACAATTATACGTAAAGATTTTTTTGGCTTACCATCTTTAAGCAATTCACGTATAGCAAGATAACTTGAAAGAATACCCAATTGACCATCCAATGATCCACCAGAGACAACAGTATCAACATGAGAACCGGTTGCAATGATGCTATCTGGCTCTTCTGTCCCTTCAATTGTTCCGTATAGGTTGCCAACTTCATCATACTCAACCTTCATGCCAATCTCTTCAAATTTGTCTGCAAGTTCTTTTACAGCTTGGTTCCACGAAGGACTGTACAAAAGACGGGTAACCCCTTCCTCTTCACCATCAGATATGGAAGACAACCATGCCACCAATTGATCTACTTCTTGAGTTGTGACTTCTATCATAACTATTCCTTTCCATATTTTTGGGCTATTCGTGCAAAAAACCAAAAACATTAATTAATAAATTGTACAATTTAGCATATATGATATAAAATAATGGATATTTTTGCATTGTAGAATGTGCCAAAATCAAATAAGTTTTTGTATTAAATGTACAAAATATACTATAATTAATATTAATTTTTAGCTATTATCACATAGTAAGCTAGTTTGCTTTATAAAGACAATGGCAAATCAATAGTAAGGACAGTATATAATGGCAACTTTAAAAGATTTATTTTCAGTATCACGTTTTTATGATTTAACTTTTTTTACCGATCACTCTGTTGACAATCTATCGGGACATGTAGAAAGCATTGAGATCAGTGAAACACCCGATATAGATTTGTTTATTCCAGAAAAAATTATTTTGCTGACAACTGCAATGATTTTCAAAGACAAACAAAAAGATATGCCCGAATATTTAGATCGTTTAAAGGCAGCTAAAGTTGCTGCACTTGGGATTAAAACAGGTCGTTTTCTTGGAAAACTAGATCAAAGTGTTATTGATCATGGAAATAAAATTGATTTACCTATCTTTTACATACCAGATCATTATAGTCTTGGCTCTCTATTACATCAATTTTCAAACTTATTGTGGGAAGATGAACGAAATAAGATCCTTTATGCTTTTGACGTACAAAGAAATTTTGCGGAATTATTATACAAAGGTGCAGACATTATTGAAATCCTTGATTTACTTTCAAAAAACATCAATTCGCCTGTAGTTTTGCTTAATCATTTTTTAGATCTCAGAGCCACGTCAAGCAATTTTTCTCAAGCTGGAATTTCCGAAAAGGAATTAGTTGCAAATATTATTTTAGAAAGAGAAAAAACCAAAAAAAGTTTTGGAACTTTTTTATTGCACTTACCAGATGGACGCAAACAAAGTATTCATATTTCTAAAGTTTCATCAAATGACTATTTCCCTAATTATTTAGTAATTTTGAACTCTGATACTCTTAATTATCCAGTAGTTAAATTCATTGTTAGTCAAACAGTTTTGGTATTAAAATTTACACTTTTTAAAGAAAAACAAATTTTTACTCATAATCAAACAAAAAAACAAGACATGTTTTACGAAATGCTCCGATATATTGAGGAAGATGCTCTGCCAAATAGAAATTGGTTAAAAGACAATCGTAAAGAATTTTTGAATATTTCAAATTATTATCAAGTTATTTTAGTGCAAATTGATATTAATAATCTTGTACATAAAACAGCTCGTTATTTGGATGAATTAAATCAAAATATTGATGAATGGTTAGCAATACATTTAGAAAATTATCTGTCTAATACTATTTATTTTAAAGACAATTCAAAAGATATGTTTATCATATTCATTCAAGACAGACAAGGTGGTATAGAAAAACAATTAAATCTAATAAACGATGATATTAAAAAAGTGTTGCCTGTTTCTTTGCGATTTTTCCAAGGTTTACCTGTTAGAGAAATAAATGAAATAAAGCGTTCTTATATTGAGGCTGAATTAGTTTTATCTAGTACAAAAAAATTCAATAAAACAGTTTATACGTATCGTAAAACAACCTATGATCAGCTGTTTAATCAGATTGATATAGAAGCAGTTGATTATTTTTGTGAATCTATTCTTAAAGATTTTGCCTATCCGAAAGATCAATATAATTTGGATTTGCGTAATACTCTAAAAGTTTATTTGGATAATCAATGTGAAATTAGTAACACTGCCAAGAAGATGTTTATTCATCGCAATACTGTTATTTACAGAATCGAACGCTGTGAAGAAGTGCTTGGGATGAAAATTAATACACCAGAAAACTCTATGAATTTAAGAATTGCACTCGCTTTAAGCGAGAAATNCAAATAATTAAAAAGACCTATATCTAAGAATTGAATAGAGGTCTTTTCTCCTTAATTTGAAACTAAGTATTTATCTGCGAAGACTTATTCAGCAAAAATTCCTTTACCATCGTAATTGTCATAATGGATATCATCAGACTTAAGATAATCGATAATTTCGGCTGGAATTTCAACACCATTTTCTAGATGGTTAGTGTAACGGATTAAACCACGCTCACCTGGATAATAAATTTGATCATAACCTTCTGCTGGTCTAATTGCATGTAGTTCATCAACTGTAGCATCAACATTTTTCTTGAACTCTTCTAAACCAATAAATCTTTCTGGATCGATAACGATGTAGGTATGACCTAGATCACGACCTTTGGATAAATCAGCATACATTGAGGAAACATTACCACCGTGTGGAACACCTAACAATACACCAGATAGCATGTCTACTAACATCATTAGTCCATAGCCTTTGGCACCTGCAATTGGTGTTAGAGCAGCAACATTATGTGGGTCTGTAGTTGCAACACCTCTATCATCAACTGCCCAATCGTCTGGAATGCTTCTGCCTTTGGAGCGCGCATCTAAAATTTTACCCCAGGCTTGTACTGTTGTAGCCATATCAAAACATACCGGTGGACCATCATTACGAGGGACAGCAAAAGCAATAGGATTTGTGCCGTAATAAACTTCTGCACCACCAAAAGGAACAGCCATTGGATCAGATTGGCACATTGCTATCGCAAATAAGCCTTCTTCGGCGATCTTGTTAACATAGTAGGACAATGTACCTGTATGACTAACTTTAGAAACACCTATTACAGCGACACCGCTTTCTTTTGCCATTTCGACTGCATATGGAATTGCTTCATTAGCTACATAATGTCCTTGAGCATTATCTCCATGTAAAATACCTGTAGAATCACCAGTTTTTTCAAAACGCATGTCTGGCTCAAAAGTTACTCCACCCTTTGCTGCACGCTCTGAGTAATATTCTACACGTACTGCACCATGAGAGTGAACACCTCTTAAATCTGCATACGTTAAGTGATTCGCTGTTTCATCAGCCATGGCGTCAGGCATGCCTGTACTCATTAATTTGTTCTTAATTAAACCATGTAATTCTTCCGCTGTAACTTTGATCAATTTCTCTGACATAATTTCTCTCCTTTGTGTTAATAGATTTTTATTAAAATTATTAATTCTAAGCTAATAAAGTTTATACACCTGGATGACGATTTGCATCTTTTGAGTAGATATATGCTAACGGCTCATCACGTCCTACTGCATAAGCACATTGTGGACAATATGGACCCATGTAAATATAGTCACCCTTTTCAACTGGGAACCATTTGTTATCCAAGTTATACATGCCTTGACCTGACAATAAATAAGCACCATGCTCTTGATAATGTGTTTCGACATATCCATGTGAAGCACCCGGCTCAAATGACAGAATATGTATATTCATATCAAATCCAAGATCATCCGTTGGTAAAAAGTCCCATAAGAGAACATCTTTCATTCCTTCATATTCACTTGGTGTAAGATCTGCTTTATTGCCAACAACACGATGAGCTTCGTATCCATCTATTGCATCATATTTTCGCTGATACAAGAATGCTTCTGTCATTTCTGATTGAGCATTGTTAAAATACATAACTTCGCCTTCTGGGAAGAAAGCATAACCACCATCTTCTAATGTATAGGTTTCTGAACCATCGCTAACGTCTAATTTGCCTGAAATAACATAAACAAATGATTCTATTTCAGGACCGCCAAAGCCACGCTCGTTTTTTCCACCTTCTAAAAACTCAACAATAAAATCAGAAAAAGTAGCACCTAAACGTGGTGAACCTAAGATTGTAATATTAACGTTTTCAAATCCAGGAACTGAATTTTGTACTAAACCATCATGCGGTAAAATAGCATAATCACCTTTAACAATAACAGACCTTGATTCCAATAAACCATCACGATAACCAACTTTTTGATTTTTGTAACCCATTAAATTACCTCCTTGAGTCTTAAACAATTTTTATTTTAACACTGTGTCCTTTATCTATTATACATAACTTTATTATTTAATTTTATAGCAGAATGTCATATTAATACATAGTGAAAGAGTACAATCAAATCTGTTTTTTTAGTTAGAAGGAATAATTTTTCATACCCTTTTTAGTCTCTTTAGTCTAATGATACCAGATCATGCCATTTATAACCTGGTAATCAAATAAATTAATTTTCTTCCGGATGAACTGTTAGATCAAGCCGAGTACTTATTTTTTCATTATTAGGAAAATTGAGTGAATAGGAAAGTAATATTTTACCACCTTCTTCAGATAACTCTCCTTCAACCTCATTTGTCAAAATTGTGATATCAAAAAGCCCATATGGTGTCTCCATTTGAGTTTTGAAATGATTTCCTGCTTCAAATAAAACATTCATTTGAACTGTTCCGTTTCGTACAAAATGCACGTTACCCTCTTTAGTTAGGCTCAAGCTCGTCTTTGTACCTTGCATGCCGGTTGCTTCGCTTTCGTCGTAGCGTACAGTCCATTCGTCTGAAGTTGAATTGTGAACCAATGTTCCCATACTCATTAATTTAATAGGCTCTGCAGCTTCGCCAGCAGTCCATTGTTCACTAATTATATTTATCTTTACAGGCTTTTTTATTTGCATTTATTCAAATATCACTTTCTGATCTATCTTTCTGATCAAATCAAATTTAGTTATATCACACTAATTGAGCGGTATCTAGAGCTATCTTTAATTCTTCATTTGTCCTAATAACGAAGATTTTAACTTTTGAATCATCAGCCGAAATCTCAAGATTATCTTTTGAGCGGATTTTATTTTTTTCAGGATCTAATTTTATTCCTAAATATTCAAGATTTTCACAAATATTAGCTCTAACAGTACTCGCATTTTCACCAATTCCAGCAGTGAAAACTAATGCATCAACACCATTAAGAGCTGCTATATATGAACCAATATATTTTTTGCAACTATAGGCGAACATGTTTGATACCAATTCTGCCCTATTATTACCTTGAGTAGCTGCATTTTCTATATCACGATTATCTGAACTAACACCTGAAACACCTAAAAAGCCAGATTCTTTATTCATTAAATTATCGACTTCTTGAGTAGAAAGATTTTCTTGGTCAATCAAAAATGTCACGATGGCAGGGTCAATGTCACCACAACGGGTACCCATAGGCACTCCGGCCAAAGGCGTCATACCCATACTTGTGTCAACGCTCTTTCCTGCATCAATCGCTGCTATCGAAGACCCATTCCCGAGATGTAAAGTAATTATTTTTGCATCTTGATCGCCTAACATTTCATAAGCTTGCTCAGATACATATTTGTGTGAAGTTCCATGAAAACCATAACGTCTAATGGCGTGCTTTTCGTACAATTCATACGGTAAAGCGTACATATAAGCTTGATCTGGAATAGTTTGATGGAAAGCTGTATCAAAAACTGCGACTTGTTTAATGCCTGGCATTGCTTTTTCACATGCTTCAATACCCATAATGTTAGCCGGATTGTGAAGTGGAGCTAATGGATAGCATTCTTTAATTGCAGCTTTTACCTCATCGTCTATCAAAACAGAATCAGCAAATTTTTCACCTCCATGAACTACACGGTGACCTACTGCATTAACTTCTTCTAAACTTTCTAACACTCCATGCTCTGATGACAATAAAGCGTCAATAACTAATTTTACAGCAATGGTATGGTCGGGCATGTCTGTTTCTAGATCAAAGGTTTTGCCTTCAAAAGTTTCATGACTAATGTTCGCACCATCAATACCAATCCTTTCACACAAACCACTTGCTAAAACATCCTGTTTGTCATCCTCTAGTTGAAACAATTGATATTTTAGTGAAGAGCTACCTGCATTGACTACCAAAATTTTCATAAATCTTTTTCCTCGTTTTCTCAATATTATTCTTTAATTTTTTCAATTAATTATTCTGCATCTTGTGCTTGGACCACAGTAATAGCTACCACGCCAATAATATCTTCTACTGAACAGCCACGTGATAAGTCATTTACCGGTTTGCCAATACCTTGTAGAAGCGGACCATAAGCTTGTGCTTTGCCTAAATACTGAACCAACTTATAAGCTATATTACCTGTGTTTAGATCTGGAAACACTAGTACATTTGCTTCACCTTTTACATCATTGCCAGATGCTTTTTGCTCACTAATAGTTGAATCTAAAGCTGCATCAATTTGTAGTTCACCATCTAAACGAAGGTTAGGAGCTTTATCCCTTGCTATTTTTGTAGCTTCAATAACTTTGTCTACTAATGGGTTTTTAGCACTACCAAAGGTTGAATAAGAAGTCATTGCAACAACCGGTTCCTGACCAACCAGTGACTCAAAAGAATCTGCAGAGGAAATTGCAATTTCAGATAATTGGTCGGCGTCTGGATTTTCATTAAGACCACTATCCGCGAAAACGAAAACTCCATCAGCTCCCAAATCAGTTTGTGTATCCATAATAAAGAAAGCTGATACTAATTTTGCCCCAGGTTTTGTTCGTAGAATTTGTAAAGCTGGTCTTAAAATATTTGCTGTTGAATTGACAGCACCTCCGACAAAACTATCAGCATAGCCAGTTTTCACCAGCATCATACTAAAGTAAATTGGATTTTTCATCATTTCTTTAGCATCGTTCTTGCTGACGCCTTTCTTCTTTCTCATTTCAAAAAATTGCTCAGCAAGTTGCTCTCTCTGCTCACATGTTGCCGGATCAATAAAAATTGCACCATCTAATGAAAATTCTGGTGTTACTTGACGAATTTTTTCCTCTTCGCCTACCAAAATAATATCAGCAATTCCTTGTTCAATAATTTTAGATGCTGCTTCAGTTACACGTGGATCTTTTGTTTCCGCTAAAACAATCTTTTTTCGATCTTTTTTTGCCTTTTCGATAATCCCATTGATAAAATTTGCCATAAAAACCTCTTTCAGTAGCATTTCGTTCATTAAATACGCTATAATTTTTATATATTTAGTATAGTATAAGGTTTTTTTACATTCAATATTTGGTTTTTTTAAATAAATTTATTTTTCAGCTCTGTATTGAATAAAATATCCGATGGAAGTAGGTAAAAATGGAAAGAAAAAAAGTTTTAGATTATAAAGACAAACCTATACACTCATATCGTTTAGAAAATAAAAATGGTATGATTCTAGAAATAATTGACTTTGGTTGTACCATTACAAACCTAATTGTTCCTGATAAAAATAATAATCCTACCGATGTTGTGCTGGGTTATCAAAATCTAGAAACATACTTGGACAATCCTTTTTTTCTAGGTTCGACAATTGGTCGCTATGCAAATCGAATTGCAAATGGGCAGTTTGTTTTTGAAGGCAAAGAATATCAACTTGAAAAAAATGATAATCAAAATCATTTACATGGTGGCTCTAACGGATTTTGGCGACAGATCTGGCAAAACATCCCAATGAAGAATGGTCTAAAATTTAAGTTAGTTAGTCCGGATAATGATGAAGGTTATCCTGGCGATATTGTTGTTTATGTTGTTTTTCAGTTATCTGACAAAAATGAATTGATAATCAATTATAGAGTTGAGAGCGATAACAAAGCTTTTGCTAATCTAACGAATCATAGTTATTTTAATTTAGATGGAATAAATTCTAAATCAATAAAAAATCACCAAATTCAAATAAATGCAGATTTTATTACAGTTTCGGATGAGAGATTAATACCCACGGGTGAATTAATGCCTGTTGGAAACACTCCTTTTGATTTAAGAGAATTGACCACAATTTCAGATCATATAAACGCAAACTTTAAGGCTCTAGAGCTAGCAGGTGGTTTTGATCATAATTTTGTTTTGAATCAAAACAAAAAATTAAAAGCTGTTGCTAGTTCACCTAAAAGTGGAATAAAAATGGAAATGGAAACAGATTGTCCTGGGGTCCAGTTTTATAGTGGGAATAGCCTAGATCAATCAGAAAATGGTAAAAATGGTAAACCTTTTTCCAAGCAATCTGGTTTTTGCTTAGAAACACAGTTTTTTCCAGATGCACCTAATCAACCAAACTTCAAAATGCCAATAATCGATAAAGAAAAACCACTAGAAACAAAAACCATTTATCGTTTTGGTATTATTTAATTTTTTTGGTATAATAGCTTCTGTTATTCGTCGTAATTAATCTGCGGCCGATTGTGGGTTCCGTGCGATTTTGGCTCGTGAACTCCGTCAGGTTCGGAAGGAAGCAGCGGTAAGCGAATCCCAGGATGTGCCGCGGGTTGATCTGCACCGGTCGTAGATTAATTACGACGAACACTTTTATAGGAGATTTTATGAGTCATATTGCACTCTATCGCGAATGGCGACCTCAAACCTTTTCTGATGTTGTTGCCCAAAATCAAGTTACATACCCTTTAAAACAATCCATAATTAATGGAAGTATTGGACATGCCTACTTATTTAGTGGTACAAGAGGTACTGGCAAAACTTCTACAGCTAAAATTTTTGCTAAGGCAGTCAATTGTTTAGATCCAAAAAATGGCGATCCATGTAACCAATGCGAAATTTGTGAAGTAATTAATGATGGTTCCTTGCTAGATGTTATGGAAATTGATGCAGCCTCTAATAATAGTGTTGATAATATTAGACGGATTACCGAAGAAGTTGTCTTCATGCCAACTAGGGCAAAATATAAAGTTTATATAATAGACGAAGTGCATATGTTATCTGCTGGTGCTTTTAATGCATTACTAAAGACATTAGAAGAACCGCCATCACATGTTATTTTTATTTTAGCAACAACAGAACCACACCGTATACCTGCAACTGTACTTTCTCGTTGTTTGCGTTTTGATTTTAGGAGAATTTCTCAAAAAGAAATTGTAGGAAATTTAGTCAAAATAGCAACTAATGAAGAAATTGAGATTGAAGATTCAGCCTTAAATGTGATTGCTCAACTATCAGACGGTGCAATGCGTGATGCTATTTCCCTATTAGACCAGGCAAAATCTGGAATTACACCTCCAATCACAAATGAAAAACTGTTTGACATGATTGGTATTGTCCAGGATCAATTTCTGCTAAAAGTAACCGTTGCTATCTGTAATAACGATTTAAAAGAAATTTTAAATTTAGTTGAACAAATGGTGATGTCTGGTAAGGATCTCGAAAGATTTATTACTGAATTTGCTCAATTTTTACGTAATCTATTAATCACACAAATTACCAAAAATATGGATGATTGGTTTGGCTTCTCTGAAAGTCAACTTAATTTAATTAAACAATTGTCAAAAGATATTTCTTCAGACACGTTATTAAACTGGATAGAAGAATTGTCTAAATTATCCAACAATCTTAGATTTGTTAGCGATGTGCGGGTAGCAATCGAAATTTCTTTTATCAAATTGATGAAGGTAGTTGAGCCAAAAACCAATTCTATTACACTTGATAAAGATGAAAACACTGGAAAAATAGACAATAAAGAAGTAAATTCTTCCGATGTGTCAACAACAAAAGTTGATAATGAAGATTTAGAAAAAGTAAGAGTAGCAAAAAAAATTGAAGATGATTCAGGCAAAAAAGTTATTACAGAGATTGATGCTGAGCAAAAAATAAAATCCTCAAAAAAAGAAGAAAGCATAGAGGAAGAAGAACATTCTAGCAGTACTCCTGCAAAGAAGCAGCCAGTAGTTATTTCAAATGATAAGTCTAAATCGATGGATAATAAAAGCCAAAAAGAAATATGGCAAGCAACGCTAGATGGCTTAGTCAAAAAAAATCGCATAGATCTAAAAATGTTGCTCTCACCTGCAATCATTGAAGCTAAAGATCAAGATTGGAAAATCATATTTAGTGACGACCTAAAAGCACATTATCAAAATATTTCAGAGAATGAAAACAAACAAATTATTCTGGAGACTTTACAAGAAGTTACATCTGATGTCAAAATTGAACTTGCGGTAGAAATATCGGAAGCTAAAATAGATGAAGAAAAAAATTTAAACAAACCTGAATTACAGTGGATAAAAGATGTCAGGCAAATGGGAAAAGATTTAAACATCCCAATTGAGATGGAGGAATAATAATGGCAAGAAGAAGAGGTGGATTTCATGGTGGCGGTGGAGCCCCAAATATGAATCAATTAATGCAACAAGCACAAAAGATGCAAAGAGATTTAGAAGAGGCTCAAGCAGAAGCCGCGAAAATTACATCAAAAGCATCTGTGGGTGGTGGGATGATCGAAGTAGAAGTTGATGCAAATCATCAAATTATTGATCTGAAAATTGACCCAACTGTTATTGATCCTGATGATCCAGAAATGTTAACTGACCTATTTATTGCAGCGGTTAATGAGGCAAATCGAACCCTTGATGAAAAAGTTGAGGAATCAATGTCGAAAGTTACTGGTGGTACCGGTGGCTTAGGTATGTTTGGCTTATAATATGTATAAATTCCCTAATTCTATTGCTAAACTTATCCGTGAACTTGGTAAGCTACCCGGTATAGGGTCAAAAACGGCTCAAAGACTAGCATTCCATATTTTGTCTTTAGAAAATGAAGAAGCAAATCAATTAGCTGAATCTATTGTAAACGCAAAAAAGAACACCACTTTATGTTCGGAATGTTGTAATTTAACCGAGGCGGATCCCTGCCCGATTTGTTCTAATAACAAGCGAGATCACAAATTACTATGTGTTGTTGAGCAACCACGGGATGTAGCTGCTTTAGAAAAAATGAATGAGTACCATGGACTTTATCATGTACTTCATGGTGCCATTTCTCCAATGGATGATATTGGACCAGAAGATATAAAACTAAGGGAATTATTGATTCGTTTACAAGATCACTCTGAGATCAAGGAAATAATCTTGGCAACAAATCCAACCGTCAATGGTGAGGCGACTGCAGTCTATCTATCACGTCTGATAAAACCAACTGGGATTACAATTAGCCGTATAGCCTCTGGATTACCAATGGGTGGTGATTTAGAATATGCTGATGAAATTACGTTAGCAAAGGCATTTGAAGGACGTAAAGTTTTGTAAAAAATAGTCAATTTATAAATTATTATGGAAATAGCCGAGTTAAGAAACTCGGCTATTTTAATAAGTCATTGTTTTGAAATTACTATTCTTTTAACAGGTTAGAAATAGCTTTAAAATTAGGATTTTTTGAATCTTTTAATAGATCATAAGCCATGCTTTGAGAATTAGAAATAACTGCACCCATATCTCGCATTAATTCTATAGCATTATTTTTGTTCTTTTTATCGATAGAGCCAACAGCATCAGCTGCAAGAAAAACAGAATAATTGTTTTTTAATAAATCTCGTACTGTTTGAAACACACAAATATGAGTTTCTATACCGGCAATAATTAAATTTTTAATCTGATCTGCTTCAATTTGCTTTTGCACTTCCGGCAAAAATGCATTAAAAGCTGTTTTTTCCCAATAATGAGTATTACAATCTTCAAGCCACAACTTTATTTCTGGCAAAGTTTCGCCCAAGCCTTGAGGATATTGCTCAGTGACATAGATAGGCATCTCAAAATACTTTGCTGAATGAATAAGAGTTTTTAATGGCTTTAATAATTTTTTCTTACCCGAAATTGCAGGATAAAGCCTTTCTTGATAGTCAATTAATAATAAAGCTGTACCATTTGAGTCTAAATAATATTTTTCCACTTGACACCTCTCATTATTTCTAATAATTTAATAAATTTTCTAGATCTAATATTGTTTATTTAAACATAAATTATTGTTGCTTTTATCATATCAAAAATCAATTATTAAGCTATTATTTATGTTTCATATAGGTTTATTTCGAACAAATAGCCTTCTTTTGCCAAAAAAAGTATAATGCAAAACATTGACTAAAAAATTTAGGAGGAACTTCAATGGCTTACAAAAGAATTTTAACGATTCAGGATATTTCTTGTTTGGGACAATGTTCTTTAACTGTCGCATTACCAATTTTATCTGCTGGCGGTATGGAAACTAGTATCATTCCTTCAGCTATTTTATCTACCCATACAGCCGGTTTTAAAAATTATACATTTCATGATCTAACAGAGGAAATACCTAAGATCAAAGATCATTGGGTGGCTGAGGATTTAAAATTTGATGCAATCTATACTGGTTATCTTGGAAGCACCAAACAAATAAATTATGTAAAAGATTTGATTGATAGTGTTGCTAATAAAGATTGTCTTAATTTTATCGATCCTGCTATGGCAGATCATGGTAAATTGTATCCTGCTTTTGATATGAGCTATGTCGAGGAAATGAAAAAGTTAGTTGAGGTAGCTGACTTCACATTACCTAACTTAACAGAAGCATGTTTCTTAACCGGAATCGAATATAAAGAAGAATTCGATAAAGAATATATTTTAAGCGTTTTAGAGAAATTAGTTCAATCACCTGAACAAACTGTAATTTTGACCGGTATAGGGTATCGTCCTGGAAAAACTGGAGTAGTTGTTTACCAAAATGGAGAGTATGATTATTACGAGCATGACTTTATTACCGAAGGTTTTCATGGCACTGGCGATGTTTATTCTTCAGCTTTTGTGGCTGCTTATATGAATGGCAAAACGGCAATGGAAGCTGCAAAAATAGCTGCTGACTATACACTAGCTTGTATTAAGTTTACCGAAGATGACAGAAAGGAACATTGGTATGGTGTTAAATTTGAGCCAATGTTACCAAAGTTAATTGAAGCAATAAATAAATAAATTTATTTTTCATATAACAACCAACAAAAGAGGGGAGGCTTGTAAAAAAACTAATCTCCCCCTCTTTTTTATTAAATATAAATATTTAAGTAAACTGTGACCAACAATTTTAGATTTATTATTTGTGGACACCTAGCAGTTTATGAAGATTCTCTAGCTTCACCTCTTCTGATTCCATTTTTTCAGCCTCTGTGAGATTATCAGTCTTTTCTAAATTAAATTTGGCACTAGAGATCATCAATTTGATTCGATTTAGCTGATTGACTTCACTTGCGCCAGGATCATAGTCGATTGGTGTTATATTAGCACCTTTATATCTACTATGTAAAACTTTAATCATTCCCTTACCAGTAACATGGTTTGGCAAACAAGCAAATGGTTGACACATGATAATATTGGGTGCACCGGAATAAATTAGATCAATCATTTCTGCCGTTAAAAACCAACCTTCGCCAGTAGAATTGCCTAATGAAAGAACTTCTTGAGCATAATCTGCTAGTACGTGAATATCTTGTGGTACAGGAAATTTACCTGTTTCAGCTAAACGTTTTTTGATCCGATTACGATACAATTCTAAGATTTTTATAATAGTTTCACCGGCGATGCTTGCTCCTAGTGATTCACCTAGTTCTTGATGTTTAAAAGTTGGATTTAGTGCACAATAGAGGAAAAAATCAAGCAAACCAGGCACGACTGCTTCACAATCTTCATCTTCTATTACTCTAACAACATTATTATTTGCGTCTGGTTGAAATTTGACTAAAATTTCACCTACTACACCCACCCTTGGCTTTCTAGGAACGTCTTGCATTGGGAATTGATCAAATTCTGAAATAACTTGTTCGATAATCTTGTTATAGCTATATTCTTTTGATTTACCAGAAATGAAATCCTTACATATATCTAACCATTTTTGATAAAGAGCATCTGCAGAACCTGCTTCTATTTCATATGGTCTTACACGTAATAATAGGGTCATGAGTAAATCGCCTAAAACTACGGCCTGGATAGCATGATGTAACATGGGTAATGTGAACGTTATACCAGAATGTCTTTCGATCCCTGTAGCTGAAACTGCAATTACAGGCACATGTCCTAATTGTGCATCGTTCAAAGCTTTTCTTAAAAAGGCTACATAATTAGTCGCTCTACAGCCACCACCCGTTTGTGTTATTACAAAAGCTGTCTTATTGACATCATATTTACCACTTAAGAGTGCATTCATTAATTGTCCAACTACAATAATGGTTGGATAACAGGCATCATTATTGACAAATTTCAACCCAACTTCTATATCTTCAGCACTTGCTTCTTCTAAAATTTCAATATTTAAATTATGTCGTCTTAAAGCAGGCTCTAGCAGAGAAAAATGAATAGGAGCCATTTGGGGCGCAAGAATTGTATAATCCTCACTCATCTCCTTAGTAAATTCTACTTTTGGTCTGGCATATGAATTTTCTGCCTCTATAACTGCTTGTTCAGCTTCATTTTTTGCGTCAATCAACTTGTCGCGTTTTTCCATTACTTTTGCTCGTTCATTCATCGCAACCTTGAGAGATCGCAACCTAATTCTAGCTGCACCAAGATTAGAAGTTTCATCAATCTTGAGGCAAGTATAAAGCTTATCGTGAGCAGTTAATATTTCTTCAGTTTGATCTGTGGTGATTGCATCCAAGCCACAACCAAATGAATTGAGCTGAACTAATTCTAGCCTTGGATTTTTTGCAACTACAGCAGCGGCTTCATAAAGTCTAGTATGATACATCCACTGATCTACCACTCTTATTGGTCTTTCTAAAACACCAGGTTCAGCAAGAGCATCTTCTGAAATAACAGCCATACCTAAAGAATTAATTAACTCAGGGATTCCATGATTGATTTCTGGATCAATGTGATAAGGTCTACCAGCTAAGACGATAGCTGACTGGTCTTTTTCTTCTAATTCTTTTAAGATTCTTTGACCTTCTTTTGCAATGTCTTGTTTGTACAATTCAAGTTCTGCATAACCATTCTTAACTGCTTTTTTCATTTGTTTGAAAGTTATTTCAGAAAAACCAGCTTCATGTAAAGCTTCTAATAATTTCTCTGCTAATTTTTTCGGATGGTGCAATGCTAAGAAAGGATTTAAATACGTTATTTTACCTTCTAAAATTAGATCAACATTATTTTTTATTACTTCAGGATAAGAAGTTACAATCGGACAATTAAAATGATTGTTGGCATTTTTATTTTCATCAATTTCATATGGAATATCAGGATAAAAAATTACATCTATACCTTTTTCAATTAAATCCATAACATGACCATGAGCCAATTTTGCAGGATAGCAAACACTCTCTGACGGAATTGAATCAATACCTTTATCAAAAATTTTGTGACTTGAACGAGCTGACAGTACAACTTCAAAACCTAATTCGCTAAAAACAGTGTGCCAAAGTGGATAATTTTCATAAATATTTAAAACTCTTGGTATTCCTATCTTGCCATACTTGTTTTTTGGACTTGGCTTGGACTGATAATAGGCAAATGTTCGCTTATATTTGTAATCGTACATATTAGGCAATCGTTCAGTCTTTTTGCTGATACCAGCTCCACGTTCACATCTATTACCAGAAATATGCTTTACACCTGATGGGAAAGTATGAATAGTTAACTGACAATTATTTTGACAAAGTTTACAATTTGTTATCTTTGTTTTCATGTCAAAATTATTAAGTTCTTCAATATCTAAAATAGTTGATTTGGATTCTTTATCCCAATTTTCTTTTGCAATCAAGGCAGAACCAAATGCACCCATCAAGCCAGCTATGTTTGGTCTAATAACCTCCCTACCAGATATTCGTTCAAAAGATCTAAGGACAGAATCATTGAGGAAAGTACCACCTTGAACAACAATGTTATCCCCCAATTGATCAACATCTCGTAATTTAATAACTTTATAAAGAGCATTTCGGACAACAGAGTAAGAAAGACCTGCCGAAATGTCACCAACTGTCGCACCCTCTTTTTGAGCTTGTTTAACCCGTGAATTCATAAAAACTGTACAACGAGTACCTAAATCAACCGGGTTTTTTGCGAACAATGCTTCTTTGGCGAAACTTGGAACGCTCATATTTAAACCTGTAGCAAAAGTTTGAATAAATGATCCGCAGCCAGAAGAACAAGCTTCATTGAGCATGATGTTATCAATTACACCATTTTTAACATGCATGCATTTCATGTCTTGACCACCAATATCAACGATAAAATCAACATTTGGCAAAAAGTATTCAGCTGCTCTGTAATGAGTCATTGTTTCTATTTCACCGTCTTCGAGTTGAAGAGCAGTTTTAAGTAAAGCCTCACCGTAGCCAGTTGCACATCCTCTTGCTATATATGCATCGTCTGGTAGATATTTATAAATCTCTTCTAAAATTTTTAGAGCTGTATTGACTGGACTACCTTTATTAGATTCATAATATGAATAAACAATAGCATCATTACTATCTAATAATACAGCCTTAGTTGTTGTAGAACCCGCATCAAGCCCAAAGAACAATGGTCCTTTAGCTTGAGACAGAGGAAATTGTTCAACTTTGGCTTTCGAATGTCTTTCTTTAAATTCCTGATATTCCTCTACGTTGTTAAACAAGGGAGTAATGTGACCAACATCTTCACTTATGTTTGTACTATTTTCAAACTTTTCAATAATTTTAGCTAAACTAATTTTCTCATTATCTTTAGCCATCAAGGCTGCACCTAATGCTACAAATAATTGAGCATTGTCAGGATAAATAAATTTATCTACTTGATCCTCTAAAGTACGAATAAATGCTTTACGCAATTCCGGCAAAAAATGTAAAGGACCACCTAAGAATATAACATTACCCTTGATGGTTCTCCCCTGACTTAAACCAGCTATCGTCTGGATAACAACAGCTTGCAGAACTGAAGCTGCTAGGTCTTCTTTAGAAACACCTTCGTTTAGCAAAGGCTGCAAATCTGACTTTGCAAAAACCCCACATCTGGAGGCAATTGGATAAATTTGTTCAAAATCTTCAGCAAGTTTATTAAGCCCCTCTGCATCAGTTTCCATCAGCTGAGCCATTTGATCTATAAAAGAACCGGTTCCACCAGCACATGTCCCGTTCATTCTTTGTTCTGGAGTAGGTTTTAAATAAGTTAATTTAGCATCTTCTCCACCAAGTTCAATAATGACATCTGCTTCAGGATAATATTTTTGGATAGCAATCGTCTCTGCAATAACTTCTTGAACAAAAGGTATGCCCAAAGTCTCTGCAATCAAGACTCCACCAGAGCCAGTAATATTCATCTTTACTTCTAGATCGGAAAAAGCATCATTGAGTTCATTTAGCACTTCTAATAAAGTACCCTTAATATCTGAACTATGTCTTTTATAAATTGAATATTGAATTTCATTGTTTTTATATAGAACTAATTTAATAGTAGTAGAGCCAATGTCTAAGCCTAATCTCATATTTTCCATACCTACGTTAAAATATTCTTAGAATTAAGAATGGTTGAAACAATGCTATTATTATAACATTAAGCAAATTTTCTGCTATCTATAGAGAATAAATAAAGTTTTTAAAGTATTTATAACAAAATAACAGCTTTTTTAGTTAGAATTTTTTAACAACTTAACCAAATGTTTGTTTCTTTTTTGTTTTTTTTTTAGAAGATTCTAAAAGATCCCTCTGAGAGTAACTTCACTTTCGAGAGATCTTCTATTAAATAAATGTTAATTATTATTTCTTGTTTTCAAAATCAAACTCTAGGTATTTGAAACTGTTTGTGGAAGAGTATATTTGTTTCTATAATAATCATACATTTCTTGATATCTAGGATCTGATTTGTCATGTCTATCACCAAAATCATGTTGTCTAAAGTGTTGTTCACTAAACTGAATTAGAGATATGGCTACATTAAGACAATGATCGCCTATTCTCTCTAAACAATTGTATATTTCCATAATAATAATGCCATTTTCAACTTCACAAATACCATTTTTTAATCTATTAATATGAGCATCTGACAAAAGTTTATTAACTTCATCAATCAGATCCTCAAGAGGTCGAATTTCTAAAGCAACTTCTAGATCAAGCTCTGCTAAAGCTGTTTTCGTTCTAGATACAATCTCTCTGACAATGTCTGTATATAGTTTTAATTCTTCCATAGCTTCATCAGAAAATGGGATACGTGAACTTGCTTTAAGCTTTGCTTGATCTGCAATATTAATAGCATGATCACTAATTCTCTCAATATCATTTAATATATGCATCATAATATTTAGCTTTTGGTTATCAGCTTTGTTTAGTACTTTAGCACTTATCTTCATATTATATTCAACTAATGCATCTTCATACTGATCTACCTGATTTTCTAACATCACTACTTGATCATATTCCTCACGCTCATAATCATAGAGTAAATCAATAGCAATATTTAAAGCAGCCTCAGCCGTTTCTAGCATCTTATTGGTTACAGTATATGCTTGTTCTACAGCTACTGCAGGTCTTTCTATGAAACGTTGATCTAACAAACGCATAGTTTTTTCTAAATCATCTTTTTTGATTTTTGGTTCACGTCTAGGAATAAGAATTCGGGATAATTTAACTAATTGATTCGAAAATGGATATAAAAATCCTACTGTCACAACATTAAAAACAGTGTGAATAATTGCTATTCCAACTTGGTTTATTTGATCATTATAAAGAGAAAAAGGTATGAAAAAATGAATTGTATAAAACAAAATCATAAAGATTACTGTACCAATTACATTAAAGCTCAGGTGAACAATAGAAGCCCTTTTTGCATTTCTACCCGCACCGATCGAAGCAAGAATTGCAGTGATACACGTACCAATATTTTGACCCATAATCAACGGAATTGCTGAGGAAAAAGTCATTGCTCCTGTAGTACTAAGAGCCTGTAAAATACCTGTCATCGCAGAAGATGACTGAACTAATGCAGTAAACAATGCTCCAACTATCACACCAACTACTGGATTCCTAAAAACTTGAAAAAATGTATGGAAATTTGGATCTGTTTGCAATGGACTAACAGCTCCCGACATAACATCCATACCAAACATCAAGATTGAGAAGCCTAGAAGTCCATTACCTATAATCTTACGATTATCAGTATTGCTTGTGAATATTAATGCAATTCCGATTAATGCTAAAATTGGCGTGAACGATGAAGGTTTTAACATTTGAACAAAAAAGCTGTCACCTGAAATACCACTTAAACTCAAAATCCAACCCGTTACAGTTGTACCAATGTTAGCACCCATAATAATGGGTACCACTTGTTTTAACTTCATGACTCCAGAGTTTACTAGAGCAACTACCATTACAGTTGTAGCTGATGAGGACTGGATAACCGCAGTAACACCTAGTCCGAGAAGCAAAGCTCTGAATTTTGTGGAACTCAACTTTTCTAGCAATTGCTCCATCTTGCCACCAGAAACTGAGGTTAGGCTATCTCCTAAAACATTCATTCCGTATAGAAATAATGCCAAACCACCTATGAGTTCCAAAATATTGAATATTGTCATTTAATTTTACCTCTACATAACAAAAGACCCATTAAAGAGCTTTTTCTCTATATCTTCTCATCTAAATTTAACTTAACTTTAACATTTAGTCAGATTTTAATAAAGAGTACCTTATCAATATTTTGAATATGTGCGATTGCTGATAAAAAAACAGCATCATAAATTCTTGTTTTTGCCGTGAATTTGTTGCAACTAGTTAAAATTTATTAACTAATTGACATAATACAGGGATTTGCGTATATTATGTTCATTCATAATGAAATTTAAGGAGATTTTTATGATATTTGAAAAAGTAAAAGAAATTATAGCCGAAACAATGGGCATTACAGAAGAAGAAATAGCAATGGATTCTCACTTAATAGATGATTTAGGAGCAGATTCCATCGACGCAGTTGAATTATCCATATCTATTGAGGAAACATTTGATTTGGATCTTGATGATGACGATATTTTGAAATTTGAAAAAGTGTCGGACATTGTTGAATTTTTAGAGAATAACAATTAATCAATGACAAATAAATCTAATATCGAAAAAATAGCAAAAGAATTAAAAACTATTTACACTAAATCTAAATTATATAACTATCATCGTGTATTTAGGAAAATCAATGACGGTGAAGATGATTCTTTAACTGCTTTAGAAGTATTGTGTTTAGATTTATTACAAGGCTTAGATTCTCCAACTCAGTCAGAATTTGCTGATTATATAAATGTATCCAAACCCAATGCTACATACAAAATAAATACATTGGAAAAAAAAGGATATGTAAAAAAAATCCCCTCTGAGGAGGATGGTAGAATTTTATATATTGAAGTAACTGATAAAACTAAAAATCTTCTTCGTACAGGTGAACGTTATATTGATATACTCTCACGTCGTTTACAAAGAAATTTTACTAGAGAAGAATTAGAAATTTATGAGAGGATTATGTCTAAAATGGCTGATGAGTATCTGGTCGAATTAGATCGTTATTTAGAACATCAAAAGTAATTGATCATTTGCTAATTATCAATTAATATCTCATCTGTCAAATCTTGTAATCAATTATTCTAAATAATTCTGTTAATTCTTGTTGACTTAAATTCCTATACTCACCGATAGGTAATTCATTTAAAGAAATATTTATTATCCGAATCCTTTGTAAAAAAACAACTTCGTACCCCAAAGCTTTACACATTCTTCTTATCTGTCGATTTAAACCTTGAGTTATTATCAGTTTAAATGTTGTAGCAGAGATTGGTTCAACCTTTGCCGGATTGGTAACTGTATCAAGAATCTTAACGCCTTGAGCCATATTCTCAAGAAATTTTTTTCCGTAAGGTCGATCCACCTCTACAACATATTCCTTTTCATGTTCATATTCTGCCCGTACTATTTTATTGAAAATGTCCCCATTGTTAGTTAGTAGAATCAAACCTTCTGAATCTTTGTCTAGGCGACCAATTGTAAAGATACGTTCTGGATAATTAATATATGAGATAATATTTTTTTCCACTTCTGGATTAGCTGTACAGATGATGCCTTGAGGTTTGTTAAAAGCTAAATAAACAAAATCTTCTTTTTTTTGTGGTTCAATAACTTTTCCATTAATTCTAACTACATCACCTGGGAATATCTGGCTGCCTAACTCCGCTTTTTTAGAATTTATTGAAACTTTACCAGCCTCAATCAATTTATCTGCAGCACGTCTACTACAATAACCGGCAGAGGCAATATATTTGTTGATCCGAACTCCATTTTGGGTTAGTTTTTTCCTGTATGAATCTGGATTTGTTTTTGATAAATTACTTTTCTTCTTCACCGAGAATATCACTTTCATAAACATCTTTAAGATGCAATTCAGATTTCATTATATCTCGTGCATAAGGCATTGACAGAGTAAAAGTAGAGCCTTGATTAACCTTGCTAGAAACACTTAAACTATGCCCCATTTGCTCCGCTAGTTCTGCAGCTATTGAAAGGCCAAGACCTGTCCCTTGTTCATTATGTGATTTATCTGCTTTATAAAATCGCTCGAAAACATAAGGCAGATCCTCAGATTTTATTCCAGTACCATTATCTTGTATTAATAATGATAGATTTTCGGTCTGAGCATCAATAATAAAGTTTATCTTGCCATTTTCCGGAGTAAATTTGACAGCATTTTCCATAATAATTGTCATTATTTGAGTAATACGATCTGCTTGCCCCCAAACAGCAGGATAACTATGCTCAATATTTATTGCTGAAAAATGGATATCCTTCTGTTCTGCTAAAACATTAAAGCGAATTGCCATATCAATTAAATCATTATGTAAGTTTACTGGACCCAAATCTATAGTTCGTTCAGATGTTTGAATTCTGGAAAGTTCGAGCATATCGTCGATCAAATTAGATAAACGAATTGTTTCTCTTAAAAGGATTGAATAATATTGTTGCTTTTTTTCGTCTGATTTAACCATACCATCATTTAATGGTTCTAAAAGCCCACGCATTGCAGTTATAGGCGTACGTAGCTCATGTGAAACATTCGAGACATATTCATGTCTGGTTTGTTCTAATTTTTCTGATTCTGTGACATCTCTAAATAAGCCAACTGCACCAAAAAGTGTATCACTTCGATCATATAAGGGTGAAATTAAACAATTAATCAAAGTATCACCAGATTGTTTTACCACAATAATATTTTTTTGTTCTTCTAAACAAGACTTAAATAAATCGCTCAAACCTGTAATTTCTAATAAAGTGTTAGCTGAATATTTTTTTGAATTTTGATGAAATAATTGCCAAACAATTTCATTGCTTTGAGTTACATTGCCCTGTTCATCCACAGCTACAATTCCCTCTGCTATACCATTAATGATATGTTTTAGCTGGTTTCTTTCATTTGTCAATTTAGAAATATTATTATCTAATTCACTTGCCAAATGATTGAAAGCATTGACTAGATAAGAAATCTCATTATTCTCTTTGACTGGTTTTAACCGATGTGAAAAGTCTCCCTCAACCATAGCTGAAGCAGCATCTCTCATATCAGTTATAGGACGTACAATTCGGCTTGTCATAAAAATTATAGGAATAACTACAATAATGCCAACTATCAAAGCTGAAATAAGTAGTGCCACACTCAAACTGGAATAGCCAGCTTTCAATTCCGCCAGTGTTTCCATCATTACCACAGTGCCAATTATTTCATCCGGGTTAGCCTGACTGGTGATTGGGAGTGCCACAAATAATAATTCTTGTTCTATTGAATCCAATTTAATACTTTTTGAATGGCGCGCACCATCATTAATTACATCAAGAACTAGAGCATGTGAACGTTCACCTACTTCAGAAAAATTTATTTCGGGAATATTGTCTGGAAGTTGATATACTAGAATATCACCGTTTTGATTAGTTATGATTGTACCTGTTTCAAAAAATCTACTAGACAAAATTATGGTGTCTATTATTTCTTGATCCACAATATTATCCTTTTGTGAAGCCACATATGAAATTATTGACGCTTGATCATATAAATCATCCGATTTTAGGCGTTGAAAAACTGGACTGGCTATTTTGTTATATACTAGGCTTGTCAAAACTGACCATAAAATTAAAGCCAAAAACAGCATTGATAAAATTTTTCTAAATAGAAAGTTTTTTGACATTATACTTATATTATTGACCAGGCTCGAATTTATAGCCTACACCATATACGGTGATTAGTGCATATTTATGATTATCACTATCTATTTTTTGTCTTATTCGTTTTATATGTGTGTCAACTGTTCTCGTATCACCAAAATAGTCATATCCCCAAACTTGTGAGAGGATTTGCTCACGGTCCATTACTTGACCAGGATTAGAAGCTAATAAGTGTAGTATTTCTACTTCTTTTGGCGTAAATGAAACTGGTTCATCATCAACTAAGACTTCGTAGTTATCTATATTTATTTCTAAGCCATCATACCGTAATATAGATGAAGCAGTACCTAATTCGGGATCATTGGCCCGACGCATTACTGCCTTGATTCTTGCAACAACTTCTCTAGGGCTAAAGGGTTTTACAATGTAATCATCTGCACCCAGTTCTAGACCCAAAATTCGATCAATTTCTTCTCCTTTAGCAGTAAGCATTATTATTGGCACATTACTTTCTTTACGAATTTCTTTACAGACATCCATGCCTAATATTTTTGGCATCATTAAATCCAGTATAATAAGATCTGGCTTTTTTTCTTTAAATAGAGTTAAAGCTTGTTCACCATCAAAACAAGATTCATATTTGTAGTTTTCTTCATCTAAATAAATACCAAGCGATTCATGAACTATTGGATCATCATCGCAAATCAATATTAAAGGTATCTTTGTCATAATTCAGCTCCGATATCTAAATTTATATAGGCTCAACGCTTCTGTAAAATAGAAATAGCTCAAAATCTAGTTCTGAGCTATTATAGCATATTCTGATTGTTAGTTTTGACAAGAAAACTTTACTTTTTATGATAGTTGTGCTTCAAAAGTATCAATGTTGCGACGATTGATTTCATCCCATCTTAACTCTAACTTCTTTTTGATATTTTCTATCCTTTTTCGTTCCTCTTCTCGCTTTACTTTTAAGGTTGAGGTAGAAATCATATCACGGTAACTATAAAAATAAGATTTTATGCGTTTAAAATTTGGAATTTTTGAATTTATTTCTGAAATTAACTCATCCAGAAACTCTCTAATTTCCTCATCACTTGGCAAAGAATCATCAATTTTATTTAAAACAAATTTTATTGATAAAATCATTTGATCATTTTGTGCTTTTTGATTAAAGACCATCATATCTTTTATTATTGCATGCCCTTGAACACGGATTAAATTTTCTATTTCTTCAGGGAAAATTTTCTTGCCATTATCCAAAACAATCATCGATTTCTTTCGCCCTGTGATTGTAAAATAATTGGTTTTAGGATCAAGCGTTGCTAAATCACCTGTTCTAAACCAGCCATCAGCAGATAAAACCTCTTTGGTAGCTTGTTCATTTTTGTAATAACCAGTCATTACAATTGGTCCTCTAATCATCAATTCACCAGGCTCTCCAGGTACATCTGTATCAACTTTCGCCTCTATTTTAGGCAAAGGTTGACCAATAGTTCCAGGAGCATACACAAAATCATTATTTGCTATACAAACAGGAGCTGTTTCTGTTAAACCATATCCTTCTAAAATTCGGATACCTATATCATTAAAAAATTCCAATTGTTCTTTTTTCATTGCAGCGGCACCAACAATCGCCAATTCTAAATTACCAATACCTTCTAAAATATCTTTAAACAACTTACGTCTAATATCGATGCCAAATTTTAACAAGAAACGACTGAGACTCAAGGCAAATTTGACTGTTTTTTCTTTGTTTTGTTTTTTTATTTGTTGCTGAATACGATTATAAAAACTCTCAAAAATAGCTGGAACAGCAATCAACATTTGAATTTGATATTCCTGCAGATTTTTTTGTACGTAGCGAAGACCATCATAAATATGAATATGTCCTCCTAGTGAAATTACAGCCAACATACCACATGTACTCTCAAAGGTGTGATTGAGTGGTAACAATGACAAACTTCGTAATTTCTCAGGAAAGTAAACAATCCCATGTAATAGTGAAACATCCGTTACAAGTGCTTTTTGTGTTAATAAGACACCTTTGGCCATATCTGTCGTGCCCGACGTAAAAATTAATACTGTTGGGGTCTCTGGATCTTGTTTTTCGTAAATTATTGGTTTCTTTTGATCAGCCAATATTTTCCCTTGTTCAATCAAATCTTCTGAGTAGATGATTTGACAATTGTCAATCTGAGTTTCTATCTTTTCCTTTAAAGCCTCAAATTTTTCTAATGATTTAGAATTAGCTTGTTGTTTATTCATGACTTGAATTAAATGAAAATTATTGAAAAGATCAAAATCATCTATTTCAGTAAATTTTAAAAAAGTCATTAGATCAACACATAGTATGTCACTTTCGGATCTTTCGAGTAATGAAACGATCTCGTCAATCTTTAATAAATTATCTAAAGGAATTACAAGATTTTGACATGTTGCCGCTGCAAAATAAGAAATTATCCATTGATAACTATTGGCACCCAAAATCGCTACTCGCTTATTGGTCAAATCTAAATCAGACCAAATTTGACAAAGTGCATTTACATGATTTGACATTTCTAAATAAGTGATATCAATAGGCTCATCTTGTGGATTATTCCGATAAGTTACTACATACTGGTCTTTATACATTCTCACAGACTGAGAAAACATATCCGGAATATCTTTATATTCTGGCATATCATAGTAAGCTTTTCCTTTTACAACCGTCATAAGCAATCTCCTATAACCCAAATTTTTTTAGTATTCTAAAAAAATACTAAAAACAACGAAAAACTTATTAGTCTATTCAACTAGTTAAAAAAACTTAACCAGTCATAAGATTAAATATTTTTAACTACTTTGTCAACTTAGTTATTTACTATACTTGTTTATTTATCTTTTTGTGCTTCATACTCGTATAATGTCATTCCATCATGTGTATCCAGGAAATCTTGACGGCTATCGGAACGATATTGCTTCATTTTAACAGCAAATACTTCTGCATTAGTCGGTGGTTTCCAACTTATTGCGTTTGCCCCAGCTCTAATTGCCTCCAAAATAGTTTCATCATTTGGTCCACCAGTTGCAATAATAGGAAATTTGGGATATTTTTTCCGTAAATAACCTACCAATTCTGGTGTTTTAGGTCCAAATGCAACATTTAAGATATCCGCTCCTGCCTTAATTTTACCCGGTACATCTTCATAGAATGAGGAAACCGTAACTATAATTGGACAATCAATATTCTTTTTTAATAAGGCGATTGTATCGATTGGCGTTGGAGAATTGACAACGACTCCGGAAACTCCCCTAGCTTCGGCAAACTGTGCCACAAAAGATGACCTCATACCTGATGTCATGCCACCACCCACACCCGCAATTACAGGTTGACTTGCAACTGTTGTAATTGCCTCAATAATCGATGGATGAGGTGATTGTGGATAAACTGCTAAGATTGCATCCGCATCTGAATACGTAATAGTAGCAACATCCGTAGAAAACAAAAATGATTTTATTCTTCTATTATAAATTCTAATTCCAGAAGCTTCTCGAATAACTGAAGGAGTTTTGACTAAGGATTTTTCTCTGAATGATGTCATTACTTCTGGTACAAATTTTCTTTTCTTTTTTTTCATCATTTATTATTCATTTTCCTAACTATTGATCTAGAATTTTAGCTGAATTAAGCTAAATTGTGTATTTTTTATTTTTAGCCTATTGGCCTAAATGCTTGTATACTTTATATAACAAAATCTATAATATTGTAAATTAAATCTTTGTTAATTTACAACAAGCCTAAATTTGAAACATATATTAGGACCTAGGAGAGCATATGGCAAATATTTTATATAAAAGCACAAATTATAATATCCCAATTATTTTTGAAGATAATCATCTAATCATAGTAAAAAAACCAGTTGGTATGTTGTCTCAAGCTGACAAAACTGGTGATGTCGATTTACTAAATATTATTAAGGAATACATCAGGGTAAAATACGAAAAACCTGGGGCTGCGTGGCTTGGACTTGTACATCGTTTAGATCGTCCAGTTGGTGGCTTGATGGCATTTGCAAAAACTTCCAAAGCAGCTTCACGCCTCTCTGATCAGATCAGGAAAAATACTTTTGTACGCAAATATTTAGCTGTTGTACATGGACATTTACAACCAAAGAATGGCATTTGGGATGAACATATTAGTAAGAAAAAGATAAAGGGTAAATATGTTGTCAATACAAATTTAGATCCCAAATATCTAAACAAGTATCAAGCTTGCTCACTCAATTATCAAGTACAAGCTTACTTGCCCAAACAAAATCTATCCTTAGTGGAAATAGAATTAAAAACTGGGCGCAGTCATCAAATAAGAGCCCAAATGAAAGCACATGATCATCCTTTAATTGGTGACCGTCTTTACGGTAAATTAACTCATCTTGACCGCAAGGCAAACGGGCCCGCTCTTTACGCTTCTTTTTTGCAGTTTAAGCATCCCGTGAAAGATGAAATATTGATCTATAAAAGTTCATCTGAGGATTTTCCTTTTACTTTATTTGAATGAATAGAGTACAATAGCAAAAAACACAGAAAATATTAAAAATAAAAGAAAGTAAATTAAAATGATTAAAACAAGTGATCTTATTACCTTTACCGGAACATTAGTTGAACATTTATTAGTACAAGTTGAATATCCCTGGGAAGTATTATCAAAAATAAATGAATATATTCTAGAGCTTGGAAAAAGTTTGTCGAGCGAAGACTTCATTCAAATAGATCAGGATATTTGGATTCATAAAACTGTCGAAGTTGCTAAAACAGCTACAATTATTGGTCCAACAATTATTGATAAAAATACTGAAGTTAGACCAGGAGCATATATTCGTGGTAATGCATTTATTGGCAAAAACTGTGTAATTGGAAATTCCACTGAAGTAAAAAATAGTATTTTAGTCGAGTCTGTAGAAGTTCCGCATTATAATTATGTTGGTGATTCCATATTAGCTCCTCATAGTCATATGGGCGCAGGTTCAATTACCTCTAATATCAAAGCAGATAAAAAAGACATAATTATTCACCACAATGGCGACAAGATTGAAACAAATCTCCGAAAAATCGGAGCCATATTGGGCGATAATGTTGAGATTGGTTGCAATGCCGTCTTAAATCCAGGCACTATAATTGGTAAAAATAGCCATATCTATCCATTATCGATGGTGCGAGGAGTTATTCCAGCAAATCATATTTACAAGAATAAATCTGAAATTGTTTTAATGCGTGAATAAAATCCTATTTCCCTGAAAGAATGAAGCTCCATTCTTTCAAGGAATACTTAATAAAAAACTGTTCTATTTATGGTATTTTTGATTGTTTAAAATTTTATATGATCGATAAACTTGTTCTAAAATCATAATACGTGCTAATAAATGAGGAAAGGTCATTTCTGATAAACTGATAATTTTATTTGCACGTTTTCGAACTTGATCATTAAAACCGATTGATCCACCAATAACAACCGCAATTTTCGAACCAGCTTTGGCAAGTACACTAGCAAAGGCACAGGAATCCATTTGCTTGCTTTTTATATCAAATAGAATAAGATATTCATCATTCCTAACAGCTTTTAACAGCCTTTCACTCTCATCTTTAATTATTTTGTCTTGATCATAAGAAGAATTTGCTTCCTTTAATTCAATAATTTCACATTTGTTAAAACGTTGAATCCGTTTTACATAATCCTGCTCTAAAGACTTCATGCCTTTTTCCTTCATTTTGCCAATACAAATAATTCGGATCATAAAATCTTAAATCTCCTATTTATTTTCTTCCATTTTTAATTATTCTTTTTATTTATGCAAGCTTTTTATATAGGATTGGATTTGTAAATTAATAGAATCGGAATTGAGTTATTGAATGGTTGACGTTCAAGCTTCAATTCATTAGAATAAGCTAGACTATCGGGGTGTAGCTCAGGTGGCTAGAGTGCATGCTTGGGGTGCATGAGGCCGGAGGTTCAAGTCCTCTCACTCCGACCAACAAGAAGTCTAACTTGTTCACAAAGTTAGACTTCTTTTAATATAGTTGCAAAAATCAGAACTTAGGAGAAAAGCTATGAAAAAAAGAGAAGATTATATTTCATGGGATGAATACTTTATGGGTATAGCCCTATTGTCTGCTCAAAGAAGTAAAGACCCAAATACTCAGGTTGGAGCTTGTGTTGTTAATCAAGATAATAAAATTGTTTCAGTAGGTTATAACGGTATGCCTTTAGGAGTTAGTGACGATGATTTTCCTTGGGCACGTGAAGGTGATTATTTGGAAACCAAATATCCATATGTTTGTCATGCAGAATTAAATGCAATTTTGAACAATCCAGGTATGTCATTAAAAGATTGCTCGATCTATGTTCCCTTATTTCCGTGTAACGAATGCTGTAAAGCTATTATACAATCAGGTATTCGAAAGGTCGTCTACTTATCGGACAAATACGCCGAAACGGAAGGAATAATCGCTTCTAAAAGAATGATGAATGCAGCAGAAGTCTGCTATGAACAGTTAAAAACAGATTTAGAGGAGCTAACTATTTCATATAGAGTTGAAGATGTGTAAGCAGGAAAATATATTTGTAACAATTTTGTAAACCGAACATAGTTTTCTTTTCTTGACTTCGAACATTTGTTCTGCTACTTTATAAAGGAACAAACGTTCGAGAGAGGGAAATTATGTTAAATTTATTATTTTATATATCTCTATTAATACTAGGATTACTTGCAATCTTGCGATTAGGAAAGCAAGAAGAATATATTTCAAATCAAGAGCAAGAATTTTTACAAATACAAAATGAGATGAACATTTTAGCCAAAAGAAAACAACTACTTAATATACAACTAGAAAATATAAAGCAAAATAGATTTGAAGAAACATATTCTAAAGATATAGGATTATTTATTATTCAAACACAAAATTCAAATCAGGAAAATAATAAAATATCAATTTTATCAGCAAAAAATACTCCACTTAATAATGATAGAATTGCTTAATTATACTTACTTCGTTATAATTCTAAGGCAAGTCATTTGTCTTGGAAGTGTAGCGAAGTTGGCTGTAACGCGCCGCACTCGAAATGCGGTTGTCCAGCAATGGGCACGAGGGTTCGAATCCCTCCACTTCCGCCAAAAAAGTCCAGCTAACTAATTTAGAAGCTGGACTTTTTGATATCAAGAAGCTTTTTTGTATTTATATAGAAGAAGCTACAATTTCAAGATAGATTTTACGCAAAAGTTATGAAAAAGCCGATAAAATAAGCATTTTTGGATGATTTTAGTTGACAAGCCTATCAAAACACCCCATAATACTTTTGCATTAAAATAAAGGAGGCTCCTAATGAATAAAACTGAATTAATTGCTGCAGTAGCAGAAAAAACTAATTTGACGAAAAAGGACAGTCAAAAAGCTGTTAATGCAATGCTTGAAACAATTACCGAGGAATTAGCTAAAGAAGAAAAGGTTACTTTAGTAGGATTTGGAACTTTTGAGGTTCGTCATCGCGTAGAACGCCAAGGCAGAAATCCTGCAACTAAAGAAGTAATTACAATTCCTGCTTCTAAATCTCCCGCTTTCAAAGCCGGTAAAAATTTAAAAGACCGCGTTAATGAATAATTATTACAAATAACATTTTGTGTTTAAGGCTATCAGTGATAGCCTTTTTTTATTTCTTCGCCATTTTTGATATTAACTAAACTTTCTGCCTCTTTAACCAGTTTATATATCGTAAAGCGATTCCCTTTACCTTCGAAACTATCATCGAAAAAATAATCTCGCTTGACATTATTAGCCTTTTGTTCTCTCTCAGTTTGTTCTAACTTTTTAAAAGCATAACGAACAGAATAGGAAACTTTTTCTGGGGAGCTTTGAAATATTTTACCTATTGTCGGATACAAATTTTTTGAAAAAGAAATTAGCAAAGATTTGTCTAATAAGCAATAAATGATTATTTGATATATAAACTTTGTCCCAATCAAGGCTTGATCAAAATCATATTTTGTAATCAATTGATCAGCGATTCTTTGATAAGATTCAATTATTTGATTTTGATTATTAAAATGTGACTCCATTAATTGCATAGTTGCCGTTTTCATCGTTTTAAAAGCCGTTGGAAAACCTTTTCGTCCATCAACAATATAATGGAGATTACCCTGTAGATCAGGTAGTCCCACCATACCATTTTTTCTGAGAGCTTCCTCAAATTTTGAAAAAAGCTCTTTATTGTTGCTACAAATAGAAAAGTGAAAATCTGGTTTTTGATGAATTTTTGTAATTTTTCGAAACATGATATTTACCTCCCAAAAAACTATTAGTGGATGGTAAATAATTGAATATTATTATGTTTATTATATATGTAATCTAGAAATTCGCAAATCCCAAATTTACTCGTTTGTTTCCTCATCATTGAGTTTAGAAGGATCTATTTCTGGCAATGTGACGATTTCTTCTCGTTTAAGAACAATTTTAGTATTTGGTAAATAAGAAATTGAATATTCTAAATCAGGATCAATTAGCTCATCTCTAAAGCCTGTGATATATATTTCATCTCCTATCAGATATCGATGTTTTTTTACATCTATCTTATCACCTGGAACACTAATCGTTTTCACATTGTTTTGAAAAAGAAAAACTGTATCTAATATTCTTGGAAAAGTGTCAACAATAATAACCGAGACAAACAGTATCACAATTATTACTGGCATAACATAACTAATACCAATTTTATTACTGCCTGTTGAATTGATCCGCAATCGCCATCTAAGCATCAAAAAAAGCATAATAGCTAAGATTACACTAGCAGAAAGAGCAACAAAGAAATATGCAATCACAATAAAACCCCTTTCTCTTTTACTTTATCATTAATAGAAAATCTTGTTCACTAATAATGTCAATATTTAATGATTCAGCCTGAGTTAATTTACTACCCGCATTTGCGCCAGCGATCAAATAATTTGTTCTTGATGAGACAGCTGATGTTACCTTGCCACCATATTTTTCTATTAGCTCTTTGATTTCTCGTCTAGTAAAATCAGCTAATGTACCAGTAACAACAAAAGTGAGATTCGCTAGTGGCAATTTCTGTGTCTGATCTTGCTTTTTCATTTCAAGATTTAAACCTAATTCTTTAAACTCTGCAATAACATCTCTATTGGTTTCTTGGGCAAAGAATTCGACAATTGAACGAGCAGCGTTAGGTCCAATGTCTGGAACCTCCTGCAACTCCTCTTCCGAGGCTGACATTATCAAATCAATATTATTAAATTTAGCAACAAGATTTTTAGCTGTTTGTGGACCAATATGAGTAATACCAAGTGCAGTAATAAAACGATCAAAACTGCGTGTTTTAGAATCCTCAATAGCATTGAGTAAATTATCCACTCTTTTTTCTCTACCTATATCACCTTCTTCAATCAGGTTTTCACGATATTTATAAAGTTTATAGATATCCGTCAAATGTTTGAGATAATTTTTCTCCCATAATTTCTGCACTGATGACTCTCCAAGCCCAACAATATCCATTGCTTCTTTTGAAGCAAAATATTCAATTTTACGTGTCATCTGAGCCGGACAGTCAAGACCTGTACAATATAAATTCGCTCCATCATCAATATGTTTTGTAGGTGCATTACAAATTGGACAATTAGTTGGCAACGTAAATTTTTCGGGATTTGACTTGCGTTTTGAATAATCAACAGCTATAACAGCTGGAATAATATCGCCACCTTTATGAACAGTGACGATATCGTGCAAGCGAATATCTAAAGCATCTATATAGGCTTGATTATGCAAAGTTGCACGCGAGACTGTTGAGCCATCAATGTTAACAGGTTCTAAAATAGCCATAGGTGTAATTCTACCAGTCCTACCTACCTGAGCTATCAAATCTAATACTTTTGTTTGTTGTTGCTCAGGTGAATATTTATATGCAACTGACCAACGAGGAACTCTAGAACTACTACCTAGTTCATCTCTAATTGATAATGAGTCTACTTTAACAACTGCTCCGTCGATACCATAGGGTAAACTTTCTCTTTTACGATTTATCTCTTCAATTGCACTAAGAATTTCATCGTTTGTTTGGCATAAATAATAATTTGGACTGACCGGAAAACCTAAAGTTTGCAAGAATTCTAAACTTTCATGATGTGTGGCAAAAGTTCTATCTGTAATTGCCTGAATATTGAAAATAAAGATACTTAAACCCCTATCTCTAACAACTTGAGGGTCTAATTGCCTAATTGTTCCTGCTGCTGAATTTCGAGGATTTGCAAAGGTTTTTAGACCTTCCTTTTCCTGAACTCTATTGATTTCTTCAAATCTCTTTTTGGTCATGAAAACTTCGCCTCTAACAAGGAGATTTGAAACAGTAAAAGGTAGTACTCTGGGTACAGTGCTAATTTGCTTAATATTTTCGGTTACAACTTCACCGCTATTAACACCATCACCACGTGTTAAAGCTTGAACTAAAATACCATCAGTATATTCTAAACTAATAGACAAACCATCTATCTTTTGTTCTACAATAAATTTCACATCTGGATATCGCTCGCGTATACCATTAACAAAACTTATAACCTCATTTTTAGAAAAAACATCATTGAGACTTAGCATTGGTACACGGTGTGGTGCTGTTTCAAAACGATCTGCAACAGTTCCACCAATCTGCATTGTTGGAGACTGTTCATTTTTAAATTCTGGATATTGTTTTTCTAAGAACTTTAAGCGTTCTAATAATAAATCATATTCAGCATCACTAACTAAAGGTGAATCATGATCATAATAAGCAATATTTAGCTGCTCTAATTCATACTGTAAGCGATTCATTTCGGCAATTATTGCTTCATCATGTTGTTCGTTTTGTCTAGCATGAGTATTTGATTTTTGATTTGCCATACTTACTCTCGTTTCATTTATAATTAAAGTATTTTATCAAATGCCAAACTTAAAGTTAAATTAATGTGGATCTTAAAGATAAAGAAAAATTTATATTTTTAGCTTTACAGTAAAAGTTGTAGATTTATTGGGGATGCTTTTAACCGATACTTCTCCATCATATAACATTGCAATGTGTTTAACTATCGACAAACCTAAACCTGTACCACCTAGTTCGCGCGAACGACTTTTATCTATTCGATAAAATCTTTCAAAAATTCTTTTGGACGCACTTTCACTAAATCCATAACCATTATCTTTTACAGTAATATAAACATACTTACCAGGTTTTTCAATATTAATCCAAACTTTACCACCTGTTTTATTGTACTTAATAGCGTTATCAAGTAAATTCAAGAAAACTTGTTTTACACGATCTCGATTTGCACGGACCTGTAAAAATGTTGGTTCCTCATTAGGAATCATCGAGATTTGTTTTTCCATAGCACGATCATCGAGCTGAATTAAACATTCATCTAACAATTCAATAAGATCAAAATCAGATATATGATAATCTACATCTAACCGTTCTATATCTGATAGACGCAAAATGTCATCTATTAAGCGCACTAAGCGTTCTGCCTCAACATCAATAATTTCTAAGAAATTTTCGGCTTGCTCGGAAGTTGTAATATTTTTATTAGTCCGCAAAGTTTCTACAAAACCACGGATTGACGTTAATGGGGTTTTTAATTCATGAGTAACGTTAGCAACAAAACTAGATCTTAGTTTACGGGCCTCATATTCTAGCGATAAATCATGAAATAAGACAATAATATAATCAACATCCATCGGTGACATGATAACCTGAAAGGCAGTGTTTTCTTTTGCTGTTTGCAACGTATATTCTTTTCGAATAGTTTTTTTCGTTTCTAAGACTTCTAGAATTAAGCTATCCAGTACTTCTGCATGAGTTAATAAAACAAAAGGATAAGGATTTTTTTGTGGATCAATATGTCTATTAAATAATGTACGAGCATAACGATTAGTATAAATAACATTAAGATCGGAATTCACTACTACTAGCGGTTCCTCTAAAGATTGAACCAAAACCTCTAACCAAGTAAGATTTCTTTCCATGTCTAGATATCTCTGTTCAATTTTTTCCATAGCAGAATTGAAAGAACGAGATAATTTTTTTAATTCTTTACCTGTCTCACGATTTTCACGTAAACGAATTGATAAGTCACCTTGTTCGAGTTTAGAAAAATCGTTTTGATGCGATTTGATCATCTCATGATCATTTTTAAAGATAAAATGTAAAAGTATTAAAAAAATGCTAATTGAAATAACAATTGCAATAGCACCATATTTCATCAAAGAATTTTTAACATAGCTTAAATAATCAAGTGTACGTGAAACACGGATAATTATATCCTCTTCATTTAACTTGTATGCTCGGTAAAGCACTTCGGTTCCTTGAGTATCAGATTTACGAACTGCAGATGCTTCTTTTTCACCTGAAATAATAGCATAGACCTCTGGTCTAGAACGATGTAAATTCATTTCTGATGGTTCAAAATCGCTATCTACGACAACGTTACCTTCCATATCCAATATAGTAATTCTCAAATCACTTATATTGATATCAGATAATGCATTAATAGTTTTAGATGTTATTTCTTCATATTGAGTTGTAGTAAAAGTAAAACTCTCATGGGAACTATTCTCAATTTCATTTTCAAAATATTTATAAACATAATCTAAATTATTTTCTGTTTGAAAAATGAAATCATCTCGTACCCTAAAAAAGCTAAAAAGAGAAAATATTACGATAGTAATAGTAATAACAAATGGTCCCCAAAGCGCCAATCTTCTTTTCATAAGACATGTCCTAATCTAAGACAAAATGACTTTGCTATAAGCGAAGTCATTTTTGAAATAATACTCTATTAATATACTATGCAAATAAAAGAAGAAGCAAGACTATTCTTTATCCTGAAAGCGATATCCTACCCCCCTAACCGTTTGAATATATAATGGTTCAGAAGGATTCTCTTCAATTTTTCGGCGTAACTGACGAATATGAACATCAACTGTCCTTGTTTCGCCACTATATTCATAACCCCAAACATGATTAAGTAAATCATCTCTGGTAAATGCAAGTCCTTTATTAGTCATCAAAAATTTTAATAATTCATATTCACGATGTGTCATCTCTATTTCTTGATCATTGACGTAAACACGATGTCTTGCATCATCTAACAAAACGCCACCTACTTGAACACTTGCAGATTTTGTGGAATCAATTTTTGAATTGCCACTATCTAATGTAAGAACTTTGCCTTCTAATAGTGCTAAACGTTCTTGATTTCTACTGACTAGGGCTTTAACCCTAGCCAATAATTCTCGCATGCCAAATGGTTTAGTCAAAAAATCATCTGCACCGACTCGAAATCCTTCAACTTTATCTGTTTCCGAAGATCTAGCAGTAAGAAAAAGAAAAGAAGACCAACGATATTTTTCGTCTTTTTTCAGAGTTTCACATATTTCGAATCCATCTTGACCAGGTAGCATTACATCCAAAATAAACAAAGAAATTGGATTTTTCTCAGTAGCGAGAGCATCAAACATGTCTGAGCCATTCTCAAAATGTAAAACACGATAAGACTCACTTTCCAAATTATAACGAATTAATTCGGCAATCGATTTATCGTCTTCAACAACTACTATCAACAACTGGTCTGACATCTTGCCCCCTCATTTCTTAAATGTTTCATCCTTATTCTTGATCTGCTTGTTCTTGCTTCTTACGTTCTTGCTTTATCTCTTTTTTAATTTCAGATGAAGTAGCATATTCTCCTTCGATATAGTATACAATCCATTCAGCAACATTTTCTGCATGATCACCTATACGTTCTAAATGTTTGGATATTAACAATAATTCAACCAAAGGATCTACATTTTCTGGATCAAGTCTCATTTGCTTTTTCAAATATTTTTTCATATTTTGATAAAGCTTATCGATCTTTGAATCCATTAAGATAACACTCTTAGCTTGTTCGAGATCTCGTGAAACATAGGCGTCTAAGGCAGCGTGAATCATTGCTTTTGTTTGATTTGAGAGTTGAATCACATCATAAGGAATAGTTATTTTCTTTTCGGATCTTGAAATGTTAAGTACATGTTTAGCAATATCTTCCGCATGATCACCCATCCGCTCAAGATCTGTGATTAATTTCATATCAGATGTAATTTCTCTTAAATCTTTTGCAACTGGTTGCTGTCTTGCAATTAACATGATGCAGTCTTGTGTAATGGAGCGTTCAAAATCATCTATTTCATCATCCTTAGCGATAACTTTTTTTGCCATCTCAACATCAATATCGATTAAACTTAGGATCGCCATATGGATTGCTTCCTCTACGGCTGATCCCATGCGAATCATTCTTTGGTGCAAAGCTTGAAGCTCCTGTTGATAAGTAATTCTTTGTGACATATCTTCCTCCTACATTAACCAAATTTACCCGTTACATAATCTTCTGTTCTGGAATCAGCAGGGTTGTGGAATATAACATCTGTCTCATCATATTCAATCACTTCTCCTAAAAGGAAAAATGCAGTACGGTCACTAATTCTAGCAGCTTGACTCATGGAGTGGGTTACAATAATTATTGTATAGGTTTTCTTTAATTCTGTAATTAAATCTTCGATCTTGGTTGTCGCAATTGGGTCTAAAGCAGAGGTTGGTTCGTCCATTAAAATAACTTCTGGTTTTAATGAAATTGCTCTAGCTATACAAAGTCTTTGTTGTTGTCCACCAGACAATTTCATCGCATTCCGATTAAGATGATCTTTTACCTCATCCCATATAGCAGCTTGTTTTAACGATGTTTCTACTACCTCATCAAGGATATTTTTGTCTTTAACGCCCTGACAACGAAGTCCATATGCCACATTATCATAAACAGACATCGAGAATGGATTAGGTTGTTGGAAAACCATACCTACTTCGGTTCTAAGTTGGACTACATCAACACTTTTATCATGAATTTCAACTCCATGATGGAAAATTTCACCCTCAATACGGCAATCTTCGATTAAATCATTCATACGATTAAAGCAACGAATAAATGTGGATTTTCCGCAACCAGAGGGACCAATAAAAGCAGTAACCTGATTAAGTGGAATATCCATATTAATTTTTTTCAGTGCCTGAAATGTATCATAATAGAGATCTAAATCTCTTACTTCAAATGCCGTTTCAAATTGTGTGTTATTATTTTCTGACATCTTTATTAAGACTCCTTATCATAATCTTACAATATTATTATCAATTAGCAATTTTTAAGTTTATACCTAAGCTTTGGCAGGTTCATCCTTTTCTTTTGTCATGTAATAAGTAATTACTTTTACAGAAACATTTAAGATTAATACAATAGTTAAAATAACAATTGAAATTGCGGAAGCTAACTCAAAGTTTGGTTGCTCACCCCCCATAACAGTGTAGATATGAACTGCTAATGATGTACCTTTTGCATTCCAAGCAGGATTATCGGTAATTGCTGTACCTACAGTGAAAATAAGAGCTGCTGATTCACCAATGATACGGCTAATAGAAAGTAAAGTTGCAGTTAGTATCCCAGGAAGAGCATTAGGTACAACTACCTTATAAATAGTTTGGAATTCAGTAGCACCTAAAGATAGACTCGCCATTCTCATACCATTTGGCACATTGATCAAAGCTTCTTCCGTTTGTCTGATTATAACCGGTAGCAAAATTACCGCTAAAGTCATCGCACCTAAAGTAATGCTTTGTCCATCTATTCCAAATAATTGAGTAATAGGGAACAACATTGTCATACCCATCAAACCAAAAATAATGCTTGGTACACCAGATAGTAATTCGATTGAAGAGCGAATGGCGGAAGTTAATTTATTTTTTGGAGCTAATTCATTTAAATAAATAGCTGCAAAAATACCAAGTGGTAAGGCTATTACTAATGTAATGCCAATCAAAATTAAAGTTGTAATTATTGAACCTCTTAAGCCTCCACCTTCAGTTTGAGCATAAAAGTCAACTATTTCTACTGATTGATTGTCCAGTATTGCAACCAATTCACTTGCTTCTTTACCTTCTGGCGACATCTGACCAGCTGATTTTTTGTCACCCGCTTCATCTAAATACGAAATTTTTTGAAGGTACAAGCCTTCATGTAAAGCTAATTGTTCACCTTGTCTGGGACCGGCAGTTGTAATCTTACCGTCTTGTAAGGGTGAACTCTCATCTAAATAAACAACTTTTGTGTAAGTTTCTTTGTTAGCATCAATCCCATCTACAAATGCAATTCCATATTTACTTGAAAAAACTGCGTCGTCTTTTAGGTTGCTTGGTTTTTCAAATTCTGAGAATTCATTCATGTCAACATGTACAAAATCAGCCATTAAGTTTTCAGAATTGTAACCGGTTGTTAGTAAATCCCAATTTAGAGTTTCCCATCCTCTACTAAAAATAAAGACAACTATTGCTATAAGAACAAAAGCAGAAATACCTGAGGAAAGCCAAGTTAGAGCTTCTTTGATTTTATCATTAATGATTCTTCTTCTTGTCATGCTATTCCCCCGATTCAATTCTTCTCTTTATGTAATTAACTAAGAAGTTGTTAATTAATATAACAATCATCAATATGATACCAACTGAAAAACGGATATCATAGTCAACACCCGCTGTTTCATGCATACCAGACAGCATCGTTGAAGTTAAAGTTCTTGTAATTCCAAATGGATTCCAAGTTGGACCCACAAAAGCATTACCTGCAACCATAGAGACTGCGGTTGCCTCACCATAGGCTCTACCTAATCCTAAAATCAAACCGGCAAAGATACCTGATTTGGCAGAAGATAAAACTACCTTAAAGTTTGTCTGAGTTCTAGAAGCACCAAGAGCTAAAGAACCTAGCTCATGACTTTCTGGAACTGCGTTAATTGCAACTACAGCCATAGATGTAATTGTTGGATAAATCATGATAGCAAGAAGTAAGACTACTGCTAACATTGAGTTACCACCAAATGTTGTATAATTGAAAAAACTTGCAATATTATCTACTAAGCTAGTAATAACACCTGAGGCAAAAACACCATAGACAACAGATGGAACTGCTGCTAGTAATTCAACAATTGTGGTAAGAACGCCACTAAGTCTTTTCGGGGCAATTTTGGTTATCATCAAGGCTGAAAGCACTGCTAAAGGAAAAGCTATAAGAGCTGCAAGAAATGAAGAAAGTATTGTATTTATGATAATAAATAACACACCATAATCCTGTTGATCGGCTCGCCAACGCATACCCGTCAAAAAATTACCTAAATCTACTGGATTTTCATAGGAAGGGAGAAAGACAGTTAGACCTTTAATCGTTACAAATAAAATAATCAATACAATCATCAAGGCTGAGATAAGACCACTTAGCTTAAAAAGACCTCGCATAATCGTATCTATTGTTTTATACATCGTACGACGTTTTGTTCTTTTTTCACTGATCAGCTCATAATTGTCTTTTGAATTGTTTATATCTTTTTCCATTTATAAACCTTCGCATTCAAGAAGCCAGTGCCTAATAAATTATTAAGCACCGGCTATGTTTAAACTAATCTAAATTTAATTTACTTGTTTATTGAACATCTTCCCAGTTTTCTAATGCGCCTGTGAAAATATCAAATAATTGTTGTTGTGTGAAATCTTCGATTGGGTTATTAGCTTCAACTACTGTAACAATAGCGTCTAGACAGTATGTACCACTTGCGATAGCTCCGGATACATCTTCTTCATCTTTAAAGTGACGTGATGCAAAACCGATATGTGCAGATGTTGGACCATCTTTTTCATCGCCTAATACTCTCTTCCAACCATCACCAGAACCAGTTTGGTCCATTTCAAATTGGAAATTACCAGCATAAGGTACAAAAGCTTCTAAAGCTGCTCTAACAGTTTTTTCAACAGAGGTTGATCCACCAGTTCTAATTGTAATACCAGAGTTATCTTGATCAACAATTGGATGATCTGCTTTTAACTCATCCCAAGGTGTTGCTGCTTCTAAATCAACGATACCACCTTCACTGGCTACAGCTTCTAAACCTTCTTGAGATTCTGTCAAGAATGCAACAAAAGCTTTAACAAGTTGCTCTTCTTCATCTGAAGCATAATCGCCTTCAGCACGGGTTGCAAAATCAAACGGTCTGCTTAATTGATACTCACCACTTAAAACATTTTCTTCAGTCGGAACAGCACCTTCATAATTAACAGCTTTAAGATTGTTAGCTTCAAAGTCTGTTGTTAAGGAAACGTAACCAATAGCTTGAGCATCTTTACCTACTTGAGTTGCCATTTCACCATTTGATGCAACTTCATTAGCTGAGTCTGTCAATTGATCTTCAAAATCAACTACACTTTCGAAACCATCACGAGTACCAGAAGCAGCATCACGAGAATAGACATTAATTTGTCCAGATAAACCATCTGTCGCAGGCTCTTCTTCGACTTCTTCTTCAGCTTCCTCTTCTTCTACTTCGGCTTCAGCGTCTGTTTCTTCTTCAACTTCTACTGCTTCAGCTTCTGTTTCAGGAGCTTCTGTTTCTTCTGGTTCGTCATTACCGCCACATGCAGCAACAGCTGACATAACCATTATCAAAGAAAGAACTAATACAAGTATTTTTTTCATTTGTTTCATTTTTTCCTCCAAATTTTTGGTTTTTTGATATTATATATTCGACCTCACCAAGAATAGTTGAAAACTTATGAGGTCATTGTTAGGATATCGGGCGTCTGTTAATGCCAGATGATATCTTTGTAAAATCCAGGTTAAGTTACATTTTTTGTGGATTGTACCTAAGAAATTTATTCAGTGTTGGAATAAATTGGAATAAATATGCATTTATATTAGAACGGAAATTATATGAATAAATTGGTTCGCATTGATAAGATTTTAGCACAATCTGGCTATGGAAGTCGAAAAGATATTAAAAAAATGATCAAAGATGGTCGAATTAGTATAAAAGATCAAGTTATCAGCAATTTAGGTCATAAAATTGATATAAAAGACGCAGCGTTCCTGTCAATAGATGGAGAACCTGTAAAAATTTATGAATCTCTCACCTTCATGTTGAATAAACCAGCAGGCTATATTACTGCCTTAGAAGATCCAAATCATTTAACTATATCTGAGTTCATTCCAGAAAAGTGGCGAAACAAAGGATTATTCCCAATAGGTAGATTGGATAAAAATACTGAAGGGTTATTACTCTTAACCAATGATGGACAATTATCACATCGCGTATCTTCACCTAAATGGCAAATAAAAAAAACTTATTGGCTTATTGTCCAAGGAAAACCATTTTCCGAAAAAGATCAAAAGAAATTTGCTAAAGGTTTTAGAACTATAGATGGTTCAGAGTTTTTGCCTTCTGAATTAAATATTATTGATGGATTCGAAGCTGAGCTAACAGTTTATGAAGGCCAGTATCATCAAGTTAAAAGGATGATGAAATCTACAGGACGCGAAGTCAAGTATCTAAGACGTATTCAGATTGCTAACTTAACATTAGATCCTAATTTAGAATTAGGAGAAATGCGTATGTTAACTAAAGAAGAAAAATCTGAATTGTATAAGTTATGTAAATTATCAACAAATGAATTTCAGTAGGTTAATCCTTATACAAATAAGACCAGATTAAAACACCAGTTTCAAGTTCTGCTAATTCCCCTATTTTTATTTAATCCATAATTTCAAGGCACATTATCTTTTTATCACACTGTGTATTTTTTGTCATTTTATTGTATAATCATTCAGTGTTAACAAGGAGAGTTTATATGCAAAGTCAAAAAGAACTAATTAAAAAAGCTTTTGAATTAAGTCTACCTATATTTGCTGGCTACCTTTTCTTAGGCATTTCTTTTGCTATTCTGGCAGTATCCAATGGCTTTGTCTGGTGGCTACCTATTGTTATGAGTATCATTACTTATGCAGGTTCAATGCAATTTGCAGCTATTCCTTTAATTTTGGCACCCTTTAATCCTGGACATGCCATTTTCTTAGCAATCTTAATAAATGCAAGACATATTTTTTATGGGATTAGTTTATTAGAACCCTATTCAAAAATAAAGAAACATCGTAATTATATGATTTTCGCTTTAACTGATGAAACTTTCTCCTTGATTTCTAGTTTGCACCTTTCAGGTAAAAGTTATCCTGATAAATTATATTTATATATTTCTATATTAGATCATAGTTATTGGGTTTTTGGCACAATTGTTGGTGTAATTCTAGGAAACACTCTGCCTTTTAATCCCGAAGGTATTGATTTTGTTTTAACTGCCTTGTTTTATGTTATTTTTCTCGAACAATGGTTAGAACAAAAAGATTATCAAAGTGCCTTAATCGGTCTTATTAGTTCAGCCTTATGTTTAATTGCTTTTGGCGAACAATATTTTATGATTCCTGCTATGTTTTTAATCATTTTAAGTTTTTTCTTTAAATACAAAAAAGAGGAGGCAAAATAATGCAAACTAAAATTCAAGTATTTATTACCATTGTCCTGATTGCACTTTCAACTCATTTAACAAGATTTTTGCCTTTTATAATTTTTTCTGATGAATCAAAAGTACCAAATTTTGTTCGCTTTTTAGGCAAGTATCTACCCACTGCTTCAATAGCTTTGCTAGTAGTTTATGCCTTAAAAGATGTTAGCCTAACTACTGCACCACATGGATTGCCAGAACTAATAACTCTTATTGTCATTACCCTTGTTCACATGAAATGGCGAAAATCGTACATTAGTATTGGTGTTGGGACTGTACTCTATATGTTTTTAGTTCAAGTTATATTTTAATTATTTATTTTGCTTAGATTTTTCGAGGTTAGAAATTCATCCAGAAATGAGAGGTATTTCCTAAAGTAATTCGTCATATGGATAGGCTAAAATATATAAAAAAGAATAAATTAGCTTTTGATGTCTAGGTATTTCCTTCGGCTTTACATTATTACTCGAAAGAGATTCTTCATTCAAATGGATACTGCTTTGCTCCATCAGGGTTACAATATGTTCGGTCAAAGATTGGTTTAATTCCGGACTATCTATAATAATCAAATTTTCTGCACTCAAAAATGCACTTCTAGGATCTAAATTGAAAGATCCTACCATGCTTATTCGATCATCTATGACATAACTTTTTGCATGAATTGAGCCTTCAGCTTCATACGTATAAATTTGGCTAGACAATTCTTTTATTTCTTTTTGATATTTGTGCGTGCCTAGCATGGCTAGTATATTTGGAGACGAAGAATATGAATTAGTTAGTAAGTGAAAATCTGCTGTTAATTCTTCATTATTAATATACTGTTCCAGTTCTTCATTCAAAACGAAATAAGGTGATTGAGCGATGATCGTATGTTCAGCCTCATCAAAAAACTGAGATAAAGTTTCTAAAACAATTGGTGTTTTCTTATAGCGCTGGATAGGATTTGTAACTAAAGAGACTTTGTTCGTAGGCGAAGTAATCTTTGCCCAATCAATAGGTGCGGTCCAAGAAACATTGTCATCGCTTTCTACTTGTTCAACGTAAGCTATTAGCTCTTCATTGCGATCTTTTCCTAAGTTTTTTAATAAAGTCGGCTTTGCTTTGGCAGTATAATCATGTTGCCAGATTTCTTCAAAATAATTTTGGAAGTCTGAAATAACGCTTTTACTGCTATTCTGACTTGAATTATAAATTAAAAAGTCTCGATCAAATACGATGGGTTCAAAGAGTTGTTCAGCTGCCAGATAAAATCTATCATCAATATTGCGACCGCCTGATAAAATAAACGTTTCATCTATAAGCCAAATTTTGTCGTGTAAACGATTATGAAAAGCCCAAGGTCTCAATAAATTTAGTTTTTCATAAAATCTAATTTCTATATTGGGATGATTAACTAATGCCCATTTAGTTTTGTTAATTGGTCCTTTAAGGTTGTTCACAAATCCATCAAAAACAATTTTTACATCAACACCACGATTGGCAGCTTGCAAAATTTTACCATAGAAAAGTTCACTCACCTCACCCTTATAAATACCATAATTTAATATTTTAACTGAGTCTTGAGCCTCATCTAGCAAACGAAAACGAGTAGTTAAGGCAAATTCTCTGTCCTCTATTATTGCAGCACGATCCACACCCTCGGTTTCTTTTAAGTAGCTTTTATAGGTATCTTGTGGTAGATACGTATCTGCTTTAAAATCTTTTAGGAAAATCAAAATTCCTGCGATAAACAAATATATCACATAAATTAAAAGTAATTTAGGAAATTTCCGTAAAATTTTTCTCAAAGGATCACATCCCGTTAATTATTTAGTTTTTGCTAATTCTTCAACCATCTTTGTTATTTTTACTAAGCCTTGGTTTAGAGTTTTTTCTGTACATGCCAAATTAAGTCTCATAAAACCTCTACCGGAATCACCAAAAATTTTACCGTTATTGAGCCACAAACCAACATTTTTACCTGCAGCTTCGATCGAATCTGGATTATTTGTTAATGCTCTAAAATCAAGCCACATCAAATAAGTTCCTTCCAAAGGAGTAATTTTAATTGGTAATTGATTTGTTTCAACAAATATTTTACTAATTTGATACTGTGAAGCAATAAACGTTCTTAACTGATCAAGCCAATAAGCACCACAATTGTAAGCTGTTTCACAAGCTTTTAAGCCAAATGGTGATAGGGCTGGTAAAGCACGTTTTTGAGCCACTCTATCAAATCTTTCTTTTAGTTCAGTATTTTCAATAATAATATTTGATGTAGTTAAACCTGCCAAATTGAAAGTTTTGCTTGGTGCAGTACAAGTTATACACTGATTAGCTGTTTCTGAAGATAAAGTTGCATAAGGAATATGCTTATATCCAGGTAAAATTAAATCGCCGTGGATTTCATCTGAAACAACCAAGACATTGTATTTCAATAAAATTTCTGATAAGTCAATCAGCTCATCTCGTGTGTAAACCCTACCAACCGGATTGTGAGGATTGCAAAATAACATCAATTTAATATTATGCTTTACTATCATTTCTTCAAGTGTAGCTAAATCCATTTTATATTGACCTTGATTTTCAATCAAATCAGCAGAAATTGCTTGTCTTCCTAAATTCTCAATTTGGATTCTAAATGGATGATAAACAGGCTCTTGAATTAGGACATAATCCCCTACATCGGTAAAAGCTTCTATCGCAACATTAATAGCAGTTACAACACCAGGCATTATCGAAATATCTTCTTTTTTTATTAGATGGTTATGCCTTGTTTTTTGCCAATTAACAACTGCTTGATAATAAGCATCTGAAGCATATGTATATCCCCAAATTCCAGTTCTAGCTAGCTTTTCTATTTCTGCTATAACCTCTGGTACAGTTGGAAAATCCATATCTGCCACCCACATAGGTATCGTATCTTGCGGGTAGCCATTTGCCTCAAACAAATCCCATTTAGAAGATCCAGATCCATAGCGGTCATTTTCTTTTGTAAAAAAATTATTATTCATTTTTGACTTTCTAAATCTTAAAGACTAAATTTCCTAGCGTTAGGATAAAATAAGTTCTTAGATATCTTAATACTTGCGATTAATTTATTTTTTCTAAAATTTTCTAATTTTCCTTCATATCAATAGCCATTCAACAACCAATCTACAATATACTCAACTTTTATCCCAGATATTTGATCCACTCCCTCATATCTTCCCGTAATTAACGTCTTTTTAAAGTTATCGCCTATTAGTAGTAAATTGTCTGTCTCATGTGTATTTTCAGGTATATGATATGTTACTTGGAAATATTCTACATAATCTTTTTTTCTAGCCAAAAAGTCAATTTCTTTATCATCAATTCTAACAACATCAACTTCATAGCCTCTTCTAAGCAATTCGACAAATACAATATTTTCTAATCTATTACCATAATTACTTTCTTTAAAACTGACTGCATAATTTCTCAAACCATTATCTACTATAAAATATTTTGAATTTTGCCTTAAATATTCTTTACCTCTTATATCATAAGGTTTTGCTTCATAAAATAAGAATGCATCCATTAATAATTCAATATACCTATTTACTGTATGATTGGAAATATCGATTTTTTCACTCTTAAATATATTTGATATTTTATTTGGATTTACAAGTTGTCCAACATTATCTGAAAGATATGCTACTAAGCTTTTTAATGTTAATGTATCTCTTATCTGGCCTCTTGTGGCAATATCATTTAATATTATTGAATCATATATTCCTGAAATTATACTTGGTTTAAGGTTTTCATTTGATAACACAACTCCTGGGAATCCACCAAACTTTTCGTATTCTTTATAAGCTAAATCCACCTCTCTAGAGTTAGAATCTATTCTCTTTACTTCTAAAAATTCTTTAAATGAAAATGGATATATAGGAATTTCAACATATCTCCCACTTAAAAGTGATGCAAGTTCACCAGAAAGTAACTTAGCATTTGAACCAGTAATAGTTATATCACAATCATAACTAACCCTTAACCCATTAATGATCCTTTGCCAACCTTTTACGAATTGGATTTCATCAACTAAGAGATAAAATTTTTCTTTTGTTTTTGGTATAAAACTTATTATTAAATCTCTGAAATCAACTTCTGTTTTGATTAGCTGATTTTCAAAACTTTCTAAATTTATATAAATAATATTGTCTTTTAGCACTCCAGAGTCAATTAAATACTCTTTATACTGCATCAACATTACAGATTTCCCAGATCTTCTTACTCCAGTAATTACTTTTATAAAGTCAGAATCCTTAAAATCAATTATTTTATCTAAATAGTCTTTCCTTATATACATCATAGCCTCCTTTCGTTGTTGGAAATATATTTCCTATTTTAATACATGTTGAGAGCTTTTAGAAGTATAGTTCCGATTTGTTTGTTTTTATATAAAGTTAGAACTTTACTTCTAATTTTTAGTCCAATATATAATTGAACACAAAATTAAACGTATAAAATACACACGATTAAACTTTTTATTTAATTAACTATTTTTATTTCTTTATCAGAGGCTTTGAAACCCAGTGTTCATCGTCACTATCTGCCCTTGTCATAATTATGACACGACACCCTAGTGATTAATCTATTTGTGAAACCAATCATTCTAAATCAAGAGATAGTATAAAGTCTTATGGATTACTAATAATTTTCTAATTTAGATATTTTTCCAAGATAATTACTTCCCCTTGTTTATTTTCTGTTTCTATAAAATTATCTACAAAACCACATTTTTCCCAGAATGCTTTCGCTTGTGGGTTACCTTTCATGTACCCTAATCTGACCTTTAGAAATTCCTCTCGCTTAAAACAAACTAAAACATCATTGTCCCAGATGTTCCATCACCATTGACTGATAGAAATGCAAATGGAACACAGTATCCAAGCAACAAAAGTATTCTGATAATCCAATTGTTTTCCATTTTGTTAGGCATGCTTGACAAAAAGGAGAGATTAATTTATTTTATCGTTAGGCATGCCTAACTTATGCTGATTTTGTCCTTTTGGATGAAATTTTCAGCTTTTAAGAAGGGTACAGCCTAACCTTAAATATAATTATTTTTAGAAAGTTTAATATGTTAAGAGATAAGTATTATGATAAAAAAAATATTCTCCTATGTATCAATTTTTATGATGATGGTTCTATTTTTGACAGCTTGTGGTCAAGCAAACACGGAAAATCAAACGAATCAAAGTTCTCCAGATCAAACCGTAACAGAAAATCAGCTTGAAGTTCAGGAAGAAAGTTCCCAGAGAGAAACAGAAGCTGAGGAAAGTCAAGCTGCTGAAACAGAAGTAGAAAGCCATCAACATACCCAAAAAGACATTTCAGAAATTAAAGTTGTTGAGGGCAAACCTGTAGTAACTGCAACAACCACTTTTGTTTCTGATATGGTTAAAGTCTTAGCCGGTGACTTTGTAGAAACACAATTAATTATTCCTGCTGGTGAAGATCCACACCTTTATGAAACCAAACCACAAGACCTGGAAAAATTAAGTCAAGCCGATTTAGTCATTTATCACGGTTTACACTTTGAGGGAAAAATGGTTGATGTATTAGAATCGCTTGGCTATGATTTAACCCGTGATTTCCCAGCTAGCCAAATCGGCAATATGGATCAAGATGGTGATTTAGTTGTCGATCCACACTTCTGGTTTGATATTGACCTTTACAAATTAGCAGTGGATAATGCACAAAACTATTTGCAAGCTTTATTACCGGATAATGCTGATACTATCGCTGAAAATGCTGAAAATTATAAAGCTGAATTAGATACCATGATTAAAGAATGTACAGAAAAAATGGATTCTATCCCAAAAGAATCTAGGTTTTTAATTACACCGCATGATGCTTTTAACTATTTTTCACGTGAATTTAATATTCCCGTTATGGCACCGCAAGGTATTAGTACAGACTCAGAAGTAGCCAATAAAGATATTCAAAACACAGTCGATTTTATTGTTGAAAACAAGGTAAAGGCTATTTTTGCCGAATCTACAACAGACCCAGCTAGGATGGAAAAATTAAAAGAAGCCTGTACTGCACAAGGTTTTGATGTCGAAGTGGTTAGTGGCGAAGGCCGTGAACTATTCTCTGACTCCTTAGCACCAGAGGGTAGTGATGGCGATACCTTCCTCACTATGTTTAAACATAATGTAGATTTAATCGTAGAAAATTTAAAATAGATAAATGAATAACTTATAGCTTATATGAAGTCAATTTATAATATATTAATGTGCAGCTTGTAACTTTTTGTTTCATACAAAAAGACAAGCTGTACTTCCTTGAAAGGAGAAAAATGTCAAATAAAACTATTATTGAAGTCGAAGATTTGACCATGGCATATAGTGATCAGCCCGTTCTTTGGGACAATGATGTCAGTATTGTTGAAAATTCAAAAACAGCTATTATCGGACCTAACGGTGCGGGCAAGTCTACTTTTTTAAAAGGCATACTAGGCCTGTTACCTACTCTATCTGGCTCAGCTCATTTTATGGGCAAAGCATATAAAGAAGTCCAAGCAGAAATTGCTTATATTCCTCAATCGAGCGAAGTTAATTGGGATTTTCCAACAACTGCTCTTGATGTCGTACTCATGGGACGTTATGTACACTTAGGTTGGATTAAGCGCCCTAGCCAAAAAGATAAAAAAATTGCTGAGCAAGCTTTGGCGCAAATCGGCATGTCTGAATTTAAAAATCGGCAAATTTCTCAATTATCCGGTGGTCAAAAACAACGTGTCTTTATTGCCAGAGCCATTGCCCAAGACGCCAATATCTACATCATGGATGAGCCTTTGGCAGGCGTAGATAAAAATACAGAGTCAATTATTATGGATTTTTTAAATGAGTCTCAAAAACAAGGTAAAACCTCTGTAGTTGTCCATCATGACTTAAATACTTTAGCTGAATATTTTGACCATCTTGTCATTATCAATAAGCGAATTGTTGCCCAGGGTAAAATGACAAAAGTTTTGACCCAAGAAAATTTAGAGAATGCCAATATGAATGGAGATTATGGACTTGATGTATCTGTTTAACTTATTTACTGCCAGTAAGATCATAGACATCGGTTCATTTCAGCTTGCTTTTCTATCCTTGGACATGGATATTTTAAGCAGTTATGTTTTTATGGTCGTTTGCGCTGGTACTATGATTTTAGCGGCAGCAGCTGGCGCCATAGGCACAATTAGTGTTTTAAAAGGCCAATCTTTAATTGGTGATGCAATTGGCCATTCGGCTTATCCCGGTGTGGTCATTGCCTTTATGATAGGCATGGCATTAGACCCCTTAAAATTATTTATTGGTGCTATTATTTCTGGAGCCATCGCTTTTGCTTTAATCCAATTAATTAGCCGACATTCTAAATTAAATCTGGATGCTACATTAGCCATCATTTTATCTAGTTTTTTTGGTTTAGGTATGGTTTTAAAAAGCTATATTCAAGGACATGAAGCATTCGCCCATGTCTCTCAAGGCGGTTTGAAAAATTATATTTTTGGCCAAGCTGCCTATATCAAAAATGCAGATGTTTATTTAATTTTGGCGGTGGCGATTCCATCCATTTTAATTTTTATTATTTTCTATAAGGAATTTAAAGTCTTTATTTTTGATGAAACATATGCCAAATCTATTGGCATAAAAAGCAATTTTATGTATGCCCTCATGCTGGTAATCACCATGGGTTTAATTGCTACAGGCCTTAAAGTTGTTGGAGCTATCTTAATTTCTTCCTTTTTGATCGTTCCTGCAATTACGGCAATGCAATGGGCACAACAATTTAACCGGGTCATACTCATTGCTTCTTTGACCGGCATGTTCTCTGCCTTTTTGGGCACTTATATATCTAGTATATATCCCGGCATGTCAACTGGACCAAGCATTATTTTAGTCATGTCATTGATTGCTTTTTTATCCATGTTGATTGGCCCGCGTGGCATACTAGCCAAATACTTTAGGAGGAGAAAATTTATAAATGATAAATCTAATGTTTAAATTAAGCAATTTTATCGGCTTGGGCGAGCAAATTCTCATCACCATGATTATTACGGCTATAGCTTGTGCCTTATTGGGCTGCTTTTTAGTTTTACGTAAATTATCTATGGTGACAGATGCCTTATCTCATTCGATTTTACTGGGCATCGTTATAGCCTATTTTGTAACCAAAGATTTAGGTTCTCCTTTTCTGATTATTGGTGCAGGTATTTTCGGTGTATTTACTGTTTATTCTATCGAATTAGTCGCCAATACAGGCCTAGTCAAAAATGATGATGCCGTGGGCATTATTTTCCCTCTATATTTTTCCTTGGGCGTAATTTTAATCAGTATGTTTGCCTCCAATGTCCATTTGGATACAGATATTGTTTTGATGGGCCAGACAATTATGATACCTCTTTATACAACAGAATTTTTAGGTATTGTTCTGCCCAAATCTTTACTAAACATGTCTATTATTCTATTGATCAATGTAATCTTTATTCTCCTTTTTTATAAAGAATTAAAAGTATCTACTTTTGATCCCCAGCAAGCTACCTTGTCTGGATTTAAGTCGACCTTTTTATTTTATTGCTTGATGGCACTCTCTTCTTTTACAGCAGTTAGTGCTTTTGACACAGTTGGTGCTATTTTGGTTATTTCATTATTCATAGCTCCTAGTGCCTCGGCCTATTTAATTACTAAGGATTTAAAATATATGTTAATCGTGGCCAGCCTCTATGCTACTGTCAACTCTATCATCGGTTATTATGTTGCAGTCGCTTTAAACGTTTCTATTTCTGGTATGGTGGCTGTTATATCTGGTTTGACTTGCTTTCTCACTGTTCTCTTTTATGAGAACGGGGTGGTTACTTCTTTGTTGCGTCTACGTCGTAATAGGAGACAATTAAAATTAGATTTGGTTATCGTGCATATTGGTAATCATCTAGGCCAAGAATCTGAGCAGCTAGAATTAGGCTTTGATTCCATTGCCAATCATCTATCCTGGAAACAAGAACGCAGTAGCAAAACATTAAAGAGACTAATAAAAGAAAATTACATTGTAGCTGAACAAGTCAAAAAAATATTCATACTTACAGAAAAAGGACAAGAACGTTATGATTTATTAAAGACACAATATGGTCTATAAAAGTAGACTATTAGGTCGAATTTCGGCTATTATGGCATCCTACTTTCCAAATCTAAATATTTTTAGAGTTTGGAAAGTTAGGTGTTAGTAATAAATTGTTTTGCTTTTTTATATAGTGCTGTAAAGCCTTATTTCATTGTTACTATCTGCTCTTGTCACAATTATGACATGAGATCCAGGTGATTAATCTATTTCTTTTCAGTAACTTCCATAAAATAGTGAGGTATATCTTTAGATAAAGTAACTAATCTAATGTCTTTTTCTAAATCAAAACTAAAGTTCTGTTTAACTATCACAACTTTATCATAATCGATAATTTCAACTTCAAATATATCAATTGGTATAGCTAAATCCAAAGTTGTTAAAAGATCATATCCATATATTTTCTGATCATATTTCTCACCGATGAAATCATAACTTCCTTGTTTATATGAACTTATATTTAGCTCAGTCGTTTTACTTCTTGTTAAATCAAGATCAAATTCCGCAAAAATAATTCTTTGAATATTGGTTACATCAATTAAATCTAGACTCCCATCTTCGTATCTCATCATAGGTTTTTCATTTAACACACCTGTTTCAAATAGTTCTTTAATGTAAAGTCCTTTGAACTCTTCGTAAGATAAAACATATGATGAAATCTTGTGATTATCTAATTTCCAATAAGAAAAGTCATTTTCTCTAGCTAATTGATTTTCTTTATACCTCTCATATAGTATTGGCAAGGTTAATTCTAATGCTTCATCTAAACTCATCTCATTTCTTTCCAAGTCAGCACCAGCATCTTCCAAGTTATTTCTTAAGTGTGATGATTTCTTTTCGTAAGCATCCCAGCCACCTGTACTTTGAGTTTCAATATTTATTGATGGTGAGTCCTCGCCAACAATAATCAAATAGCGTGTACCTTCTGCGAAAATATATTCATTCTTTTTTGGAATAGAATATTGATAATATTCTTCTTTACTATCATCAAGCTTGGCAAATCCTTCAAAACCTAATGTTAATACAGTAGATTTATTTCTATCAATTTCAATACCAGCCACTAAGGTTGGGTTTTCTACTTCAGATGTTTCAGAATAATAGCTATTACTAAAACTATAAACAGTAACTGTAATATCTTTTATATCTGGTGGCGAAGCATATCCTGCATCCAAATATGATCTTCCCTTTAATACTGTCTGAAATTCTTGCCAAGATACATAATCTTTAAGATTAAGTGTTTCTAACGGATCAATCTCATCTTTAGTCGAAACAAAATCACCAGTATAATTTCCATAATACAACTTCGGCTCCAAGACTTTTCCATCTTGCATAATTCTTGGATAGGAGTAATACATATCATCAATACTAGAAACAAAAGGGTATAAAACTTTTATCTGACCTTCTTCTCCATTATTCTTGATCTGATATTGATCTTTTAATAAGACTGTTCCAGCGGTTGGTTCCATATCGTTCAAACGATAGAAATCGTAAATTAGTTTACGTTCAAC
>JGI24708J26588_10000031_pt1 | contig 93224 bp, 79 predicted proteins | sample BioPla1DNA2_FD_26588 | JGI IMG/M metagenome (IMG submission 26588) | reverse complement strand
ATGGGCAAAGCGCAGAAAATTTTCATCAGGCTGCAGCCTGATGAAAAAGAAACTAACATTGTATGGAATTGCGTTTCAGTTTAACTTGCAAGTTACTTTTTGTTTGTTTTTAATTAAAACTGTTTATACGCTCGTTGAATAAATGTTATACTTGCAAGTGTATATTTATTCAAATAAATTAGCAAGCATTTATTTGTAAGTTTAATTACATCTTGATTAAATCTTGCTTTTCTTTAATATTTTTTGTTTTTCGAGACAAAAAGTGTTGAAAGACCGTTTTTTCGACCCTCATTTCAATGATTACAACCTGTTGTAAGCATGACTTTACTTAGTATCTCCTAACCAAATTTAATTTAACTTATTTATTCACAGTAGGAAAATATACATATAATTTTCCAATTGAATATAAACAGCTAAGATCTATGAATTTTACCATTCCTAGATATTTCTTAACTATTAGTTTCTAATCTAGTTTTATGTTTCTCCCAAGAAGATCCGATCAAACCATAAATTGATAAAATAAGTAGCGGTAAATGTAATACACCCATCCACCAGTTTATAGGATTAAAAACAAACCAAGTTAGCATGTTGACTATACCAAAATAAAGACCAACAAAAGAAATAATATGTAATGTTGGTAGGTGTACACCTTTAATAAAGATTAAAAGAATACCAATCACAAGTGGGGTGATCATACAATATGTGACGCCAGTATCATTTGTTAAGATATTATTTAAGCCAAATACAATTTGCTCATTTTTAATAACATAAGGCTCAACAAAGGCTAAGAGCATTGGTATTAAAACCCAAAGGCGTTTGGGATCAAGATCATGTTTCATGTATTTTGTTAGACCTTTGAATAAATCAAAAAAGACAAATGCTATAACTGCATATTCAATCAGGAGATTGCCAGTTATCAAAACCCAGCCATATTCTTGGGTCATTGCAAGATTTTGACCAATGCCTATAATGAGTAAAATTATGCCGTAATATGCTAGTAGCACTTTACTGCCTGCTTCTTTAAGGAAAAATTGAGAAAAAATTACTAGACCCAAAATAAGTTTTGTAATTGGCATCAGCCACTCAAACTGAGTAATATAGGGTGAACTCAAAACTTGAAAGATTACAAGCGAAGTGTCTTGAGGATCATAATGAATCTCACTCATAGCTGGTAACATTACTAATGCAATGAGAACTAGCTTGAACCAAACACGATAAACTAAAGGCTTCTTCAATTGTTCATTATTCATAAAATTTACTTTATGCCTTTCTTTTTTAAAATATTTTTTTGTAAATAATGAATAGCAAAATTCTTTTGTTATTTAAGCAATCCAAAAACAGTGATTATAAATAGTACATTCAGTATTACTCTACCTTAGAATTTGAGATTTATTGTTAATTCTTCCTTAGCTGGATGTAAGGGTAAGGTAAATTGAATTTTGGAATAATATTTAATTACCTAGCCTTATATTGTATGATGGTTTTGTATGTAAATATTAAAAAACCTGTTGGTGGATTGCCTTTTTGCTAGCAGATTTACGATCAAGATTAAGGGGAAAAAATGTTAAATAGTTACAAAAATAAATATCAGTATCGTGATTTTAAGTTGAGCGATTTAGGAGAGAGATTAGCTAGACTTCAGCGAATTGCGCAAGCAAAAGGAATTGGTGCAATAATAATTATTGACGGCTGGGAGTCTTCTGGTAGAGGAACAATCATCAAAGAATTAACGGAGGGATTAAATCCTAAACATTTTAAAGTTAAAGTTTTTGATCGTGATCGTTCTTTTTATCCTTATATGGGCCGTTTTTGGCAAAATATTCCAACCTATGGTGACTTAACAATTTTTAATCGTTCTTATTATTTTGATCTGTTTAATGATCTAACAATTGATGAAAAGCTACTTGAAGAGCGCCTATTTGCAATCAAATCATTTGAGCAAACTTTATATAATGATCATTTATTAATCTTAAAGTTTTTTATTGATGTTGATCAAGCAACTCAAACTGAAAGAATCCACGCCTTTACAGATACAGATTATCAATCATTTTATGTGGATACATTCGATCAGGATCAAAACGAAAACTATGATGATTACCGTAAGCATATGAATAATATCCTCGAACGCACATCATACCCATATTTAAATTGGCACATTATTGATTCTTCTAAAGTCAAAAATGCTGCAAGAGAGGTATTAGGTCGAACAATTGAAGGTTTTCAAAAGGCAATCGAACGTGTTGCCATAAGACGTGAAGATGGTATTAGATTATTTCGTGATTATCAGGAGACGGAATATACACTCGAAAATTTAGATCTTTCACCTACTTTGTCTCGCAAAAAATACGACGCTTTAAAAGAAGATCTGCAAGAAGAAGCTTATAAAACTATTTTAAAACTTAGAAATAAAGGTATATACACTACACTAGTCTTTGAAGGAATGGATGCAGCTGGTAAAGATGGGGCTATTGAACGTTTAATTAAAAAGATGGATCCAAGAGTATATACAGTACATGCAATTTCAGCTCCTGATCAAACAGAACTTGCTCATAATTATCTGTGGCGTTTCTATAATCGTTTTACTCAGAGACCCCATCTAGATATCTTTTCTCGTTCATGGTATGGCAGGGTTATGGTGGAAAGAATTGAAGGTTTTGCTACGGAAAATGAATGGGAACGTGCCTATGACGAAATGACAGAAATGGAAAAGCATCTGGTTGACTGCAATAGTTTGGTCTTGAAATTTTTTGTGATGATCGACAAAGAAACTCAGTTAGAGCGTTTTGCAGCTCGTGAAAAAGACGTAGATAAACAATATAAAATTACAAATGAAGATTGGCGTAATCGAAATCGTTGGGACGATTATGTTGAGGCGATGAATGAAATGTTAGTGCGAACGAATAAAGATTATGCGCCTTGGATTATTATCGAAGGTAACGATAAGCAACACGCCAGAATCAAAGTTATAAAAGAATTTATCAAACACGGAAAACAAAAATTAGCCGAAATAGAATAACTAAAAAAACATTTGAGAATTTTCTCTAGAAAAAATTAATATTTTTAATTTCAAATTTGAATTTTTAGGAGGATATTATGAGATACATTGCTAAGGAAGATCGCTATGAAAAAATGAAATACCGTCGTTCTGGTAGGAGTGGAATTGAGCTACCTATCATCTCTTTAGGTTTATGGCACAACTTTGGAGATATTACGCCTTTTAAAACACAACAAGAAATTTTGCGCACTGCGTTTGATCATGGCATTACCCATTTTGATTTAGCTAATAATTATGGACCTCCATATGGTGAAGCTGAACGAAATTTTGGTGTGCATTATCTTAGGGATTGGAAGCCTTATCGAGATGAGCTAATTATTTCTTCTAAAGCTGGTTATGATATGTGGCCAGGTCCTTATGGTGATTTTGGTAGCCGCAAATATTTAATCGCTAGTATTGATCAAAGTCTCAAACGTATGAATCTTGATTATGTAGATATTTTCTATCATCATCGCCCTGATCCTAAAACACCCTTGGAAGAAACCATGGGAGCCCTAGATCAAATAGTTCGCTCCGGCAAAGCATTATATGCAGGTATTTCCAATTACTACGAACCAGAAGAAGCAAAAAAAGCCATTGAAATTTTAGAGGACCTTGGTACACCTTGCCTAATCCATCAACCTCGTTATTCCATGCTAGATCGTAGGATAGAAAATGGTCTTACCGATGTACTTTCTGAAAAAGGTGTTGGCTGTATTTGCTATTCGCCTATGGAAGGCGGAGTATTATCTGGTAAATATCTAAAAGGTATTCCTGAAGACTCACGCATTGGATCCGACCCGCGTTATCTAACATCTGATGACATTTCAGATGATGACTTAGAAAAAATAACTGCTTTGCAAGAAATTGCTACAGCTAGAAATCAAACACTTGCTCAATTAGCACTTGCTTGGGTATTAAGAGATGAAGTAGTTACTTCTGCCTTAATTGGTGCAAGTAGGCCAGAACAAGTCTTAGAAAATATTCAAATTGTTGAGGCTGAACCTTTGACAGAGTCTGAATTAGAAAAAATTGAAGAAATACTAAAATAATAAAAAATGCCAGTGCTTAGCTTATAGTTAGTGACACTGGCATTACTATTTTTTTCTACAATTTATCTTGATTTAATGTTTTTGCTTATTTTGATTTATAATCAATCAGTGCATCTAAGATCTCGGGTGTTGAGGGCGGGCAACCAGTGACAAATGTACTAAAACCAGCAGTACAAATACCTGAACCAAAGCCAGATCCCTTTTCCCCTTTAAAAGCTTGACCTACTTTGATTTTATCCTGGAAAAAATCACTTAGATTGTATCTTTCATCATATCTTGCTAGAGCTTGAATCAAATTAGCATAACAAGCAGAACAAGCTTCTTGTTCATCAACTGCCTGTTCTAAATAGCTAACTTTAGCACCAGGTACTACTGCCGGAATTGGAACTCTTGCTTCATTTAGTTCTGTTATTGTGGCTTCGGCTAAATTAGTGGAGCCAACATTAAGTTCAGCAGCAAGTCGCAAATGTTCTATCTCCTCAGGTTTATAGCCCATACAACTTGCCATATAGCTATCGTTAAGTACAGGATCGGCTGTACAAAACAAACGATTCATGGGTACGGGATTACCACCTTCTTCAAAATCTAAATCACCACAAATCCCATCTGTAATAATCAAACTTTGAGGTAAAGCTACGTTCAAAGCTGCAATTGGCATGTGCAGCCCTTTACGATGAAAAGCACGTTTTTCACTATCAGAAATTAAACCTTTCATATTTTTAAGCGCACCTGTCATTTTGGTCTGACAATGCCCTTTCATTACTGGGATATTAATTAGATAATCTAGTTGTGTTGCCGTACGTGAAACAGCCATCTTGTGTCCAGAATGTTCTAATATTACATAATCATCAGTTTTGGTATCCAGCAGTTCAACCCCGCGTTGTTCTGCCATTTCCTGCCAACCAAGATCACGATAAGCTGCCTTAGTGGAATCACCAACCCAAGAACCTTCTAAAATAATAATATTGTCAAAACCAGCCTCTTGCAGATAACAAACTAATGCTTCTGCTATTTCAAGATGAGTTGTTGCACCATTAGAAGGAGGATTATTAAGCACCAAATTGGGCTTAAGCCCAATGAATGAATTTGGCTCTAAATGTGACTTAAGATTGATGTTATTTAAGATCTTCAAAGTCATGTCAAAAATATCTGAACCATAAATCACTGTAATTTTATTTTCTAAATCAGGTAATTTCTTAATCTTTACTTGATTATCTTTTTGACGCATAAATAAAATAATTTTCCTCCCAACTTTTATCAAAAATTAATATAAAATTATTGTAATGGGTGTTTAGTATACATCATTTATAATGAAGTTATCTAGGAGATTGGCGTTACTCCAAATTATTAGCTCAAACTTCTGCCTTATTAATCTATCTATTGGGATGTCTGATTAATCATAATCTTTAACAAAAGGAATAAAGTCAGCGTAACCACGATCTTTCATTTCTGCTAAAGGAATAAATTCAAGGGCAGAGCCGTTGATACAATACCTCAAACCACCATCTGCTTGTGGTCCATCTTCAAAAACATGGCCAAGATGAGAATCTGCAAATTGGCTTGTTACCTCAACTCTGGTCATATTATGCGAGTAATCCATTTCGTAGAGCACTGCAGCTTGTTCGATGGGTTTGGTAAAACTTGGCCAACCACAGCCTGCATCATATTTATCACGTGAGGAAAAAAGTGCTTGTCCAGAAACTATATCTACATAGATTCCTGGCTCATCTTGTTGATCATATTTATGACTAAAGGGACGCTCTGTACCTGAGTTTTGAGTTACCTCATACTCCTCTGCGCTTAATCTTTGACGTAATTCCTCATTCGAAGGAATAGCCAAACGCTCATCCTCACTTAAGGGAATATCTGCATGTGAGAGATTAATATGGCAATAACCACTAGGATTTTTCTTCAAATAATCTTGATGGTATTCTTCGGCTTTAACATAATTTCTTAATAGCTCATTTTCGACTGCCAGTGGTTCCTCAAACTTTTGTTGTAATTGATCCAAGCTGTTTTGAACCCTTCTAATCGTTTGTTCTTGAAGTGAATAAATTCCTGTTCGATATTGACGACCAATATCATTACCTTGCTGATCAACACTAATTGGGTCAATGATTCTAAAATAATGGAGTAAAATTTCTTCAAGTGAAATAGTGTTTTCATCATAGATTAATTTTAGAGTTTCTGTATGATCAGTGCGACTAACTTTCTCATAATTGGTATCGTCGCTTTTGCCATTAGCATAGCCAACTTCTGTATCTAAAACGCCATTTAGTTTAGCAAAATAACCCTCAACACCCCAAAAACAACCACCAGCTAAATAAATTGTCTGCTCATTTTGATTCAAAACTTTCATCCTAAATTCCTCCTCAGCCTGCTGATTTTTGGCTAAAACAATATTTTCATCTTTATTATCAAGTGTGTTTACTAACCTATTATCTAGCTGATCAGGGTTATTTGTGGTTTCTCTTGTTACTTGATTGTGAGTGTAAGCAGAAAGAAGTATGGCGTGGACTATTATCATTAAAGGAATTCCAACTGTGAAGAGTTTGTCCCGAGTTTTATGTCTAAAAATTTTCATACCCAAAAAAGCCCCAATTGAACCACCTAACAAGGAGACAATTAGTAAGGTTTTCTCACTAATGCGCCAGCTTTTTCTCTTTGCTTTGATTTTATCAAGCAAAAACAGCCCAAAAGCAACTAAATTAATCACAATCAAATAGACTAACAATAATCCATGCTGCGAAAGTTCAGAAAAAAGTTCAGAAAAAAATTCTATATCCAAAAATCTCACCTTTTCTTAAATGTTTGTTTAATAAGAAGGATTATAACATTACCATGTTTTATTTTTTGAATGTTTCCTTAGATTGATATTGTGACTAGTATACAGACTTTGGAAGTTATAACAATATCCCTTGATTTATACCTCCATCTTTTAATTCCCTTTCTCATTCACAACATTATATTTGATATCTTTAGGAGTCCAAACAAATGACATTACCTGTTTCACATACAGTCTTATCTCTAATGATTATAGAAAAATAAAATATGAAAAAGAAAACCTACCATCATGGAAATTTGAAAGAAGTATTAGTATAAACCGGATTAAAAAGTCTAAAAGAATTTGTCGAAGATCACCTGTCTTTAGGTGGGCTATAATTTCAATATTGTCTCGGAAAATATTTCTCAGTGAAGATGAAATAGCTCTATTGATATTTCACCAAGAACAAATACATTTCAGAATTAATAAAATTATTAAATCCCCACTTGCAAAAACTAATAACAGGAATTTACTTTTTCAATTGGGGTTAATAAAATAAACAGGTGATGAATTTAATATCAATCGCGAAGACGATGTGTGGCTTAATAATTCAGTTATGAACATGAACAAATTGCCACCTGATAACATCTAGACCCCGAATAATAACAAAGTGGAAGTGACTTCCACTACAGAAACTATAACGATATGCTAAATATGACAGGTCGTTTTTTATTATTGGCTTAAGCCAATAACAAAACCCTTGAAACGCTTTCATTTCAAGGGTTTTCTCATGGAGCCCATTGCCGGAATTGAACCGGCGACCTCATCCTTACCATGGATGCGCTCTACCTACTGAGCTAAATGGGCAATTTATTTGTTAAAGCAAAGTTAATTATAGCAATAATAGTCTGATTGTCAATTTTTTCTCGTATTTCAACAATTAAAAACAAAATCTAAAATTATTAATTCAGCTCTGCTTCGGTTAAGCGTACTGTCACTCTGGATCTACCGTCTAATGTACAAGTAAAAAGAGTTAAGGGATAATTTGTTTCGATCATTTCTTCTACATTATTTTCATGAATAATTTCTTTGCCTGCAAAGTCATAAACTTTTTGCCTGTCTAATACATCTGTAAAAATAACTTGATCGCCTTCTACTAAATAATTAAGGCCAGCAAAATGTGATTTATTACCATGTGCCATAATAACAAGCGAGTCTGAATAATTTTCCCCATGATATAAATTGGCATAGCCCCACATCAAATCTTCATGCCAATCTACTGTTACCGGTAGCTTTAAATCAATGTTTGGAATTTCTAAGACACCAACAATTGGGGCTCCATCTACGTCTACTATAAGGATTTCTTCTTCCTCATCTGGTAAAATTAAGGTATTTGTAATTGTGTTTGTATTTTCCGATTTTGTCCTTGTCGCTATTTGGAGTTGTTCTTTTGATTCTTCAAATTTTGCTAATACTTGCTTGGATGTTTTTTCTGCATTTTTGTCCTGAATAATATTGTGCACGACAAGTAATAGTGCTAAAAATAATAGTAATAAACCTGAGATACGCAATATTTTTTTGTTAGTTTTCTTCATTTTCTTCACCTAAAATACTAAGCAAAAATAAGATAAGTCCAGCAAAAATCAAAAGAGGTACAGGCCACCAAAGTTGCCCGGTGTAGGGAAGTTTTTCTTCCCTGGCTTTTAGCTCATCATCTGGCTTTTGACCCAGATCATCTGCATCTCCTCTTATTTTACCTGTATAAATAGAATCTGTCTTAACCTGGCTGCCAGTTGATTTTGGGTCTTCTAATTTACTGGGATCAGAAGCTGTTGTTCTATAAATCTCCAAAACATATTGCCCAGCGCCTACAGACCTAATTCGGTAAGCGAATCCTGCTGGTAATTCTAACATCAGACCATAAAGTTGCTCTGGATTTAAGTTGGTAAAAGCAAAACTCCATAAATTGTTTTGATCTAAGGTTTGTGTACGCAATAGCTCCCCAAGACTAAATAAAGAAAGAGAAATATATTCTGGTCTATCTTTGGCAGGAATATTAAGCCATCTAACCCGAACCAAAATCTGCTCAGCTGCTTCTACGGAAATTTTATCTGGTTTAATTTCAAAGGAGAGGTTTTGATTATTGAAATTAAAAAAACTTGATCTAAATTGATATACATTGTTACCAATTTTTTTCTTGTCATAAATGATTCCGTAAAGGCCGGGTTCAGTAGGTTCAAAATTTAATTGGTTAGCTTCTGTTTTTAAAGAAACAAGTGGCTTCATCCCTTTTTCCGCAACAAAAAACTCCAGACTTTGCTGAATATTTTTATCAGTGTAGTTTGATTGCGTTATCTTAAGGCCTCTATTTTCTAATTCTTTAAAGTCCTCAGAAAAAACTAAATTATTTCCAGAAAAAGATCCAAGATAATACACATTACCAACTGGATTTAAATTAGAATCTGGCAACTCAACTACCACCTGGCCATTTACTATAACAGGCATTTGGAAAAGTAAGAGTATAAATATTAAAATGTAAATAATATTTTTTTTGCTCACTTATTTGATTTCCCTCTTCGCTTGTTCCTTCCTCAATCTTCTTTTATCAAAATAAAGTAACAAAATAATTACAGCTATCGATAAAGGTACCATCAATACTAAAGCCACATAAACTGGCTTAACCGGCGTTGCCTCCGAGATTAAATAAAGTTCAGCTTCCTCATTCTCAATCCGGTGACCTCTAACTAAAAGCCGATGTGTATTAATACCATAAGGCGTGCATGTTAATAAAGTTACATAATCCTCATTTGGGTCAATCAACAATTCATTGATTTCATGTGGTAAGACAATTTTTATTTGATCAACCAGATAAGTTAGTTTTTCACCTAAAACATATATGTAAAAAACATCCCCCTCCACCATTTGATCAATATCGGTAAAAAGCCTAGCCGAAAGCAGACCCCGATGGCCCGTTATTGTGGAATGGGTACCAAGACCGCCAACCGGTAAGGAAGTCCATTCAATATGTCCCACTGCCGACTGCAGAATATTATCAGATGTCCCATGATAAATTGGTAACGAGATATTAACAGATGGAATTTCGACATTTGCCATCACCTGACTATTCTCTAAACTCAACTGCTCATAGTAATCTGCTAATTCCTCTTCCGTCATAGTGGTCGGATATGATCTGTTAAGCAGCCTGTCATTATAGGCTCTAGCATCTTCTAAGATGTCTTGAATTTTCTTATGAGAAAGATTGGCTACTTCCTCATCATATTCATTAGAAACCCTAGTTGATCTAGAAGCATTCCAGAAATCCGAAATCGAGGGGTAGAGCAAAAGGGAGATCCCTATCAATAAAAAGATCGCTAAAATAATTGAAACTTTATCTTTTTTCACATGATCACCCTTGATGATCTACCATTATTTGTTATTCTCTGTACTCTTTGATCTCTTTCTAGCAATAATCAATACTAATGAACCTATGAATAAAATAGCTCCAACTGTATAAATCATCGTACGTCCAACACCACCTGTGGATGGAAGCTCACCACCGGATTGGTTTTTGATTTTTACGGTGTTGTCTGTTAAATCTGATGCTGTTTCTTCAATGGTTGCTTTATAAGTCATTTTTGTTGGATTAGTAGCTGGTGGTGTTACAGTTTCCTCAGCAATCTCTAATTTAATTCTTCCTTGAATTGCATTAAAACCATCAGGTGCTGCTGTTTCTTCGATGTAGTATGTTCCTGGTTTAAGACCTACGATATTGAAAGTTGCATTTACAGTTCCTTCAGTTGTAGTGGTTATTTCGTCAACGATTCCTGTCGGATCATGATAATATTTTTCTGATGTTGCATCTTTAGTAAATTTTAATGCAGTGCCGCCAGTAGCTTCTGTGAAGATCTTAAATTTTGCATTGGCTAATGGTTTTTCTGTAGTGCCATCGAGCGTATATTTCTTAACATTAAAGTCTGTGGTTCTTACTGATGCTTTTGCAGTTAAATCTTCTACATCTGTTGAAGGGTCAAAAGCTAATGTTGTATTATTTAAATTATCAACTAGTCCAGAGTGATTACTCGTACTAGCAGTATTATTTAATTTTGCTGTATAAGTAATTCTTACTGTTTGATTTCTTAAATTTCTAATGGTTTCTACGGGGAAAGTGAGTTTTAATTCTCTGGGAGTATCACCTGAAAATGTTGATGTTTTTGTTATTGTATAGCCTGTTTCAGTTCCAGCAGTAATATCTGTAGCAGCATTTGTACTATCCACTCTTTCAATTTTTAATCCAGATACATAATCAAGACTAGTACCTAAAATATCTGTTAATGTAAAAGGATGATTGGCATGTGCTGGAACTGTAAATTCTATTTGATAATTTACATTTTCACCAATATTAGCATAAACTGAATCAGCAAATGCATTTTCTTGTTCACCTGTCGCCACTGGTAATCTTACCTGCTTTGTCAATGTTGGCTTAATGTTTTTGTCAACCACTTCTACTTCTGTGTCTGTTGTATTAAGGGATACGATTGAGCCTTGGCTTGATTTAATAAGATAATAGCCTAGTGGTAAATTAGAAAACTCTAATCCTTCAGTTCCAGTTGTCCCTGTATCATTAACTTTTACCAATCCCAAATCTGCTGGCTTGCCATTATTATATAACCAATTGGAAAAGTCGTATTTATTAATTATATCGCCTGTTCCTGTTGTGCCATCATCAAGAGGATAAAGTATCTTATCATTAACTATTTTTCTTCCTGCTTGATTCGTTTTATCTGTTAATATCCTAGCATAATCTGTTCCTGTAAGTGCCGTTTCCAAATCTGCTGATACTGCTGTATAGTTATATGCTTCATTAGTTTTATTATCAGCAGTTCCTTCATAACTATAGGTCAAATCAAACACCCTATAGATTTCATATGTTACGCCTTCTGTTGGATTGGTAATGGTTATCTTACCATTATTCTGTGCTTCTGCTGCTTGGGGGCTAATGCTTGCCAAGATTAAGACTAGGGCAAGTATTAGCATTGTGATGTTTTTACTAAATTTTTTCATTTTTTCCTCTCCTTTGTAATTTAGTTAAATGTTTTTTTCTTCTATATATTAATAAAGTTGAAGCTGCCACAATTGTGATAACTGCTACTTTGTTAATAACTTCTCTACCTATGCCTCCTGTTTCTGGTAGGCGGTAATTGGTTCGGTCAAGTTGGAGCCTTAAGATCATCAATTCATTTTGATAAGTAGCTCTAAAAACGCCCATCTCGGTTTTGACTTCTTCTTTGGTTAGATCTTTATATTCTTCTCCGATTTTCATTTTCAAGCTAGGTGTTAATTTTCCGCCTTGATTTACTATTTCAACAATAAATGGATTTTCCAATGGATAATATGTTTGATCTTTCCCGCTATTTGGATCATATATTTGATCAAGGGCATATTGATTGTCAGGATAAAAGGATAGATTGTAGATAATATCTATTCCTTGATTATTTGTTGAATAATATCCTGTATGTCCTGTGGCAGCTATATTTTGATGTTCTTTTTCCAATTGATAAAGTGTTGTACCATTTATGTCTTTTGGTTTATTAGGGTCGCCACCTTCATCTAGATCGCCATATAATTTAAATTTTATACCTTCTAAAGGTATATAATCATTGAAGTTTTTTGAACGACCTTCTATTTGAAGTGCCAAGTCAAAGACATCGGTATAGGTATTGGTCAAATGGAAAGCTGTTTGGCCTGCTCCTACAAATTGATCATTTTTAATTATATAGGGATAATCCAAAGGATTGATAGCTACTTCATTGATTGTTGCATTTCTTTTTATTACTGGATATTTTTCTATTTCTGGATTGTATTCATTGACGACTATTTCATCCATTTCATTAAATAGAATTGTGCCACCAGCTCCATCATCAAATGTTTCGATATACCATTTCATGCTTTTATCTCTTCCAACAAAATTTGCATTATTATAATTTAATATCTCTGTATATTGCACACCATCATTCTTTGCTATTAATTCAATATAAAATGTATCAGCTCCATCACTTAAAGCAATTGCATCAAATTCAGCGAAAGTTATTCCTTCAAATTGTTTTTCAATCATTAATAATGGGATGTCATCTATGGTATTTGTTACATCGATAAAATTAAATCCCCTATCGCCATCATTAAAATTACCAGCTTTTGCTGTGTAATATTGATTATTTGTAAAATCATAAATTGAATGTACATTTCTTTTATCTCCATGAATTTCCTCTATTGAAAAGGTAAAGTCTGGTAATGATTTATAAATAGAGTCTTGATTTTCAACTTCTTTTAATACATATGTTACTTTCTCAGTACTATTGAGTTTTTTACCAGGTAAATCTGTAAACACCAGCGTTCCATCGGGACGTGTTATCAGTTTGTCTACAAGCGTTTCATTCTCTCCTTCTTTTCTATATAATTCAAATTCAATCCCCTTTAGTAACATGCCATCTTGATCTGTCTTTGTTAAGATGACCATGCCTTCAGAAGAGTAGAGATTATAGAAAAGAACATGATCCACTTCACCAGTATTTATAATATCTGTCTCTAATGTCTTCATTTTTGGTGTGGCATAGGAAAAAACATCTAATTGTGGCTCAACATTCACCCCATCTGTCCTAACTGGGATAATTTTACTATAGAAATTCATTTTCTTACCATCTGTTAGACTACTATCCATGCCCATGCCACTTTCCACTAATTTGTATTTTTCATCTTTAAAAACTCTGGCCTGCCATTGAACGCTTAGATCAGTTTGATTAAAGTTATTGCTAACTCTTTCAATTGCATCATAAGTTTTAGGTGAATCCCCCACTTGTGGATAGGCTGATTGGGTTTGTGGATTGTCAAAGGTCAATTTGTATAAAGTATCCGAATTATCATCGTCTTCAATGGTAATAGTATATTTTTCTTGTTCACTATTAGGAATCCCAGTGGAATGGAGATCTTTTATCGCATTGACCTGTTCCAATGTCAGATTGGTAAATTGCTTGTCTATTGATAAATTTATCATTTCCCCATAGGCGATACCTTGCAAGAAAACACCATTCGCCTTATTGTCTAAATTTAAAAAATCAATATTGTAATTTTCTATTTTTACATTGGCAGGAGCGATTTTATAATAAATATCCTCTGTCCCATCTATGGATTTTTTAAGAATGGAGAGAATTTTATTTTCTGTATTAAGCCAATTAATTGAGTCTTCTTTTAATTTATTCTGGGTGATTGTTTGACCTGCCGTAACATCTCCTGGGCTTGTCTCTATAAATATTTGATTGAGATATTTCTCATCTAGATTTATAAGATTATCAGCAGTAAGATTGAGACTAAATCTTGATTTAAATCTATTTTGAAGGTTAGCATTGGCAGTAATCGAAGAAGTAGTGGCATTATTGATAACATCATTTATATCTTGTCCATAAAACAATCTTCCTCTAGCGACTGTGCCTGATAAATGATTGGCATTTGATTCTCTTTCAAGAAGCTCATCAACACTAATCGCTCTTTCCAAGTCCATGATTCCGGAACCATGATTAAAATAGAAATACAATGGAGCCGAAAGCTCGCGCCATTTTGTTTTGAGTGGATTTTCGCTATTGCCATATGGAATGAAAACATCGACATCAGACGGACTCCCATCAGATTTTTTGACATATTGCTTATCTATTGTGATTCCTTGTTGTGTTGCATTCTCCGTAAAGTCTGCATCCCCATCGATAATATAGACTGTTCCATCTTGTGTATATTCCCAGCCCAAAAAAGCAAATTCTTTAAAATGATCTGGTGGATTGGATTGCCCTTGTTCAAGATCCGCTAAGGCCATTCGATAAAGATTGTCAAAGGGCGTTGTTAACTGCCCTTGATTTTGAAGTGCATATTTTCTACCAATTGGACCTCTTGCATTGGCATTGCCTTTTGGAATATTTGCTTCAAGACTTCCTTTTAAATCGCTTAATTTCATTGCCTTCATAAGCCTGACATTATTGAGCCAATTATTGCCATTCTCCAATTCTGGATTTGTCAGTTCAAAATGGATATCATCGTCGATTAATTTTCCAATATAGTGATAATCGGCATCGGTTAAAGCTATTGAATTTGGTACAGCTGACCAACCTGTCCCAACATATCTCAAGCGATTACCGCCATGTATCAACATTATTTGGTCCACTCTATCATTTGGTTTACTAATTCTTATTTCTTGAGGATTTGTGGATAATTCTACTTGTACTCCATCAAACTTCAAATATTGATTACCACTTGTGATTGTGTAATAGCCTGGTCTATCTGTTTGGCTGAAGGTCCACTGGGTCGGGTCAATATTTCCAATAGACTCAATCGTATGATATTCATTATTATCATTTGTAGCTTTTTCATTTACATGAATATATCCAGCTTGATTTTCTATTGCGCTACCATTAAAATTTAAAGCATTTAAATCCATCCTGCTTGGATTAGCTAGATTTTCTGGCGACTCTGTATTATTAGGATCATTCCAATCTGGTGGATAATTTGCTTTGCCGATTACATAATTTCCATCTCTAATATCTGCTAATATTTCTGTTGGTTGGCTTTCTAAATGATTAAAACTTTGTCCATTTTTGTAAATTCTCAATGGATTTCCCATACTAGGAGCCCTTGAGCCAAATTTATGTACAGAAATACCTGATTTATACCATTGTAAAGATCCATAATCATTGTAAATATAGAAAAGATCAGGATGAGTTTTTAATGCAGCAATTCTTATATATTTACCATCTAATTGCGCAGCATCTAATCCCTGATAATCCCTGCAAACAACAACCCCATAGTATCCGCCAACTGGCTTATTATTTCCAATTCTTAGATAATAATTATTATTAAAAGTAGAAGTAATTAGATACCTTCCATCGGCTTGCCTTTGGAAATTAAATGTCTGTCTAAATAATATATGAGCAGCATCCGGATCACCTGATATTGAATAGGTATTTGCTAAATTATAATTGCCATAAGAATCTCTAATCTCATATGCTCCATCTGGTATTATCGCATCAATCAGATCAGGTTGTGTAAAGTCATCTATATATTCTGGATCGTGAGGGATAAATTCATGATAAATAATAGATGGCTCTGTTTTTTCATAGGAGTTGACTATTTCATATTCTTCTGATGTTTTGTTATAGGCAAATATCTGCGGCGTCCCATTGGAATCGGCAACTTGAATCATTACTTTACCTGTATGCGGTTCTGTTGAATGATTGTATAGTTTAAATTTGGTAGCATTGGCTTCTGAATTTACTATTGAGATATTATTGTTATTAATAGCTAAATATTTGTTTCTAGCAAGGTTAGATATATAGTAATTATTGCCAGCTATTTGATGTAAATGAAGCCCAGTATCAGTCCAATCAGCCTGATGCTTTAATGTGTCATCTGTATCAAAATAGAGATATTGAGAATTATTTGCATCAATGTCTGTTTTCAAATAATATGGGTCAGAATCAATTCTTGCTTCTGTCCAGGTGGAATGTTTGACCACAGCAAAGACAGAAAAGCCATCTGTTTCAAAATTAACTTCTTCTAATTCTTGATCTTGATTGAGAGAAACTTCGGTTGCTAGTTCAGTCGGTCCATCATCTTCAAAATGAAAGACCGTTATTTCATCAATAGCTTCTACTGTTAATTTTTCTGCTTCAGTATCTAAGGAAACTGCGGCTGTTTCATCCATTTGAATATAGTCGCCAGCCTGCTCAAAAAAGGAAATATCATAAAAGATGATTTCTTTTATTTCTCCTTCAATTTTTGCTTCAATTTGTGCTTTTTTTCTCAGCAAATCAGCTTGATCTGCAGCTAATGTTTCAACCTTTAAGACTGCATCCTCAGCTACTTCACTATTATCGATTTTGACTTCTGTTTTTGTTTTGCCTGATTCGTCCTTAAAGTTTAGATCTTGCTTTACATTTGATTTTTGAGGCTCTGTGACTTCTTGTGTTTTTGAGGTTACTTGTTCAGGACCTTGACTTGGGCTTGATTTCGATTCTTGAATGGTTGTTTGTTCAGCCAGATCAAACTCAATAATCTGTTCTCGTTGAGGTTTCGACTCAGCAGGTGACGTTACCTCTGTAGTTTCAGATTCAGATACTTGAATAGTGTCTTCTATTTGGCCAGGCACAATATTTTGATCTACTGCCTTTTCAGTATCTAAAGTAATGGCAGGTAAAGTTAGAGCATAAATTGTTAAAAAAATCACAACAAAAACAGAGGAGATAAAAACTCTTCTCCAGCGTCTATCATTTTTCTTTTCTTCTATAATTTCAAGTAATTTTTTTAACATATATAAAATTTGTAAAAATAGTTATCTTATTCAATTTTACCGAGTGAATCCAAGGGCCAAATTCTAAAAATTAAAGTGCCTACAATCTGATCATTTGAAATGGTTCCTACCGTCCTGTTCCTTGAATCAATGGAAGTTGATCGATGATCTCCCATCACAAACCATCTATTTTCTGGTACTTGGTAAGGTAAATCTATTGTGACTTCGCCATAATTTTTTTCGTCTAAATAATCTTCTACTAATAATTCATTGTTGACATAGACATTGCCTACTTCGTCTATGTCGACTTTGTCACCTGGACCTGCAATAATTCTTTTTACTAAAAGCTTGTTGCCATAGTAAAGTCCTACTACTTCGCCTGCCTCATATTCTTGTTTTTTTAAAGCGATCACAATATCACCATCATTAAGACCTGGGGTCATTGAACTCCCGTAAAGACGTAACACCGGTAGAAAAAAGACAGAAATAATTACTGCAATAGCCGCAACTGTAATTAATGAAAATATCGTTGATCTTAAGGCTTTGCGAAATCTCTTTTTTTCTATTTCTTTTTCTAATTCTTGCTCAACTTGATCGATTTCTGGCGTTATATTCTTTGTGCTAGCTTTAGATCCCAAATTATCGCTTCCTAGTTATCATCATTAAATTCGTTATGCTTAACATTTTCTAAATAAATTTGAGCTGCCTCATCCGCTTTTTCAAAAATTTCTACAATTTCTAAGGCTGCTTCCGCCAATGTACCCTTTTTGCTAACAATGATTTCTCGTCTCTTGAGCTCATTTTGAGCGACTTCTAATTGTTGCTTAAGTTCTTGATTTTCTTTCATTTGTTCAAGCAAAAGCTCCAACAAATCTTTACGTGATAATTTTTTTAAATTATTTGTATCCATAATTGATGTTAGCTATATATTTTTTGTGATTTATTGGAATCAGTCTATTGTAACTCAAGACTTTGTTTTAGTCTACCATGTATCTGTAAACAAGAAACTTTTCAAATTCATCTTCGTAAATTTCATCTAAATATAATGTACCTAGACGTTTGAAAATTGTTTGTTTCTCTAATAATGATTGAACTTCGTATAAAGGATAGTATAAGATTATATCCACTTGACGTGGATGTTTTTTTAGTGATTTTTTAATGTTGTTGATGACAGCTTCAAAGATAGGGGTTGAAAACGGATTAAAAAAATAAAAAACATTGTGCTCTTTTTGTATCTGAAACTCTTCTGCATATTCTAAAAAAAAGTTAATGGGTGCAATCTTATTTTGTGGGTTTATGTAATCTGACCTGTCATCAGATGTAAGATCACGCTTATTATATGTCTTGAGATTTTTTTGTAAGTCTTTATATGTTAGAGGATTCAATTCGACTCCCGTAACAGGAACATTAAAACGATTGTGCACATAAAAAGCTATTCTACCAGTCCCGCAGCCAAAGTCAACAAAATTGGCATTGTGAGGCATTTGATAATATTCAAACAATTCATCAATTGCTTGATAAGGTGTAGATTCGGTCCGATTATAATGTTTTCTTTTGGCTTGATCTTGCCATTCACGCAACGGAATTGTCTCAACATTGAGTTCTGTATCCATTGCCGTTTCGTACCATAATTTTAACATCTATCTATAACTTCTTGACAAACTAGCCTTTAGAAAAGTTTTTTCAACCTATTATTTGAAAATTCTTTGCTAAAGATTTTTTGTTTAATGTCTATCAAGAACAAGCTTTGACGCTTATTTTAGTTACCTCTTCTATAAATTCTACGCTTACTTGGGCTTGTTCATCTATTATCCGTTGGATCGAATAACTCTTGAAAAAGTTTTCTATTCTATTTTGTAAATCAAGATAAATGGCATGAACACGACAACGTTCTGACTTCGATCTAAAACAAAATTCTGAATCTTCTACACAACGATTAATATGGGTCTTTGGCTCCATAAGTTCAATTATATCCCAGAGTGTTAGCTGTGCTGGGGATACTATCAATTTATATCCACCTTTAACACCACGATGTTCTTTAACATAGCCAGCATCGACTAGCTTTCTTAGGATCTTAAAAATATAATTAGGTGATGAATTTGCATAATTTGCAATTTCTTGACTCTTAACAATTTCATCCCTCAAAGCTAAAAACAAAACAGAACGAATTGCATAATCGGTAGTAATATTTAATTGCACACATATCCTCCTCTTTAGAAAAATAATACGTCTGTGGTCCATTATAACAAATTTCTAATAAAACTTTAATATTTGTAACTTTAAATTTTGCTAGTTTGAGCTTAGTTTTTTTCACTATTTGCCTGAGAACGATTGTCTTCTTTAGCTTGTTCTTGCACCTTGCGTTCAATTTCTTTAATTCGATTTTCTAATTTTTTGTTGGTTATCCTTTGATAGATGAAAATTCCAATTAATACTAAGATAACAGGCAAGAGTAAAATGAAAACTGTCGGATTACTTAATATTTCATTCATATTAGCCTCCCTAGTCTCAACCCTAGCAGCCTCTACAATGGTATTAGTTGTTTTGGATTGAGCAATAATTTGTAAATCATGGGGTGAATCAGTAATTACTAATTCAGTTTGGTCAACTTTATTTTTGTTGATTGCTTTAACTTGGTAATTTATGGTTGAGTTAAAAGTGTGTAGTAAAATATTACTGTTTTTTGGTAGCTTTTCTAAACGAAATAGCTCTGGCATAACAATATTGCCCTGATTACCAAATAAGACAAGTGGTTGATTCTCACCGCCATCAGGAACAAAACTACCCTTATGATGATAAACACCTTTATCTGAAAATAGCTGATGGGCTTGATTTTCATACCAAGTGCTAAATTTGGTGGCTAATCTGTCACCAGAAAAAAAATCATCGATAGCTTGCCAGATATCTGAGGTAACTTTTGCTTCTGCTGATTGAGTTATTTCTGTCTCAGTCAATTTTTCTGTCGTTGCTTCAATTGTTGTTTCGGTTTCTGCTATAGTGCTACTTTCTGTTGCTTGAGTTTGGGTTGTTTCAGATGCTGTACTGGTCGGTTCAGTCTCTGTTTGTTCACTAGGAGCTATTGTCTCAGTTTGTTCACTAGAAGCTGTTGTCTCTGTTTGGCTTGTTGTTGCTTGACTAGTAGTAGGAATTTCTACGGATTGTGTAATTTTGAAAGTAGTATCTATTTGTTCGCCCTCACTGGCTTCAATTGTTGGATTAGTTCTAGTTGGGCGCTGACTTATCCAATCTTCTGTATCTATGAGAGATGGTGGTTCATAGGTAAATTCTGCCGTTTGTTCGTCTAAATAAATGGGTAAAACTAAATCCAAAGCTGGTATTTCTAAAATACCAAAGAGATTGCCCACTAAGCTAAAACCACGATCATTCTGTTCAGGTAAATTGGCATTGTATGCTCTCGCTAAACGCATCCGTTCTTCTGTTTCATAATCCGGCATGGCGTTAACATCAACTTCAAAGTTTTTGATTTGTTCATCTTGATACTCTCGATACATTAAATGAAAAAATAATGGAGACATCAAAAATACCATTATCAAAATCAAGGCTATTCTTTTTAAGACGCGATAATGCTTGGCTTTTTTTATGTTTGTTGTATCTTCCTGCTGCATAATTAACCTATATATCACGACTATTATTGATTTTATTTAGCTTAGTGATTAATTTTTTATGTGTTTTTCGTTCACGATATATTAAGATTAAGAAAATTACAATTAAGATTAGAGCTACTGTTAGTAAGCGACGTATTAGTAATTCATTTTTGCTGGAATCTATCAAATCATCACGCACACCAGCATCAAACGCTATTCGATGTCCTCTGACTATTAAACGATGTGAATTTATCATTATAGGTGTACAAGTTAGAAGAGTCGCATAATCCTGATTCTGAACAATTAATAAGTCTTCAAAATTTGATGGTTCAATAACTAAGATATTATCTACTTCATAAGCTAAAGTCATACCTAAATTATGTATATAAAAAATGTCACCAATTTCCATTTTTTCTAACTCACTAAATAGTTTGGCCTCAGGCAAACCAGAATGAGCTGTCAAAACTGTATGAGAACTTTTGCCACCTATTGGTAAAGAAGTTCCTTCAAGATGGCCCACACCTTTTTGTAAAACTATTTCAGATGTGCCGGCATAAACTGGGAGATTAACACTAATAGAGGGAATTTCCACAATACCTATTTTTTCATGTAATTCTAGCATGCGTGCGTATTCGGCCAGACCTTGATCCAGACGTTCTTTTTCATATGGATCTGCTGCCACATAATTGACTAAAGAATCATTATATGCTTGTGCTAAAGCTAAACGTTCTTCGATCTCGACTTCATCTAATTTGCTTTGTTCGGTTCTAAAATCTAAAACTTCTTGATTTGCATCAATTTGGTAATACCAACGTGAAAATAGTGGATAGCTAAATATAGCTAATCCTATTAAAAAAACAAAGAAAATTAATATTCTTTGTGCCCTCTTATTTTTTGTTTTCTTTGTTTTGCTCATCTGTATACCTTACATTATTGATCAAATAATAGTTTCTCAAAGATATTAAAATCAATAAAGCTATTACAACAAATAGTAAGAGAATTGTAAAATCATCTACAACAACTACTTTGTTTTTTCAATAATTAATCCAACTGGTAAATTACTGCTAATTATACAAGAAAAACATAGTTATAAAAATTATTTTTCTTAGAGAGTGTTTTGCTTTTCATGATAAGTAACTAAAAATAATTTGATCTTTATATTTAAATTAATCAATGAATTGTGTATAATTACTTAAAGAAATTCATAAAATAATTTTATCTTATTTCATCTCATGTTTTCGAAAAAATAACTTAAAGAGGTGAAATATGACTCAAGAAAATAATATTAATCTGATCGAAGTAATCAGGAACAATGATTTAATAAACTTTAAAGCCAATCAAGCTATAAAAGATTTAGAAGCTCGCATGACACGTTTAGAGAAAGCTCTAGAGGATTTAAAAAAGATGATGACCGCTGAGCATCAAAAAATTTATCAGGCAATTGAAGCACTTGAAGCACGACAAGACAAGCGTTTTGATCAGTTGCAGCAAGAATTCATAACCTCAAGAAGGTGGATGATTGGACTTATGATCACAACAATTATTGGTGTTGCAACGATTCTAGTAGCAGTTTTATAATTTTTGCTTTGATATTTATCCCGTTACTGTCTACACAAACTACACTTCTTTTAATTTCTTTAAATTTCTTTCGGCTTGTGTAATGGCACAGTAATTTGCTGTTATCGGTTGTCGATACTTATTTTCTAAGATTGTTGGTTTTGCTTTAATTTTTTCTATTGCAATTCTGGCTACCGCCTCAGCAGAAATTTGATTGATTCTATCAGTATTTTTTAGTTGCTTGAGTTGATTAAAACCAGCATCTTGTAATAATGTTTTGGAAGTATCACTACCATCACCAATTAGAAGCAAAGGCTTATCTTTCAATTCCCTTTTGCTCAAAGTGTTTGGTAAATCAGTTTCAACAAATTGGCGATCTGCAATAATTTCTTTACCATCTTTGTAAAGGGCTGCATAGACCCTACCACCTCTTGCATCAAAGGCAGGTAATAAATATTTTTCTGTACTAATAAATGGTTCAGCCAACGCTCTTAAGGAAGAAACACCAATAACTGGTATGTCTAGATCAAATGCCATTGTATTCGCTGTTGAAATGCCAATCCTAATACCTGTAAACGAACCTGGACCAATGGTTGTAGCTATAGCAGAAAGTTGACTATATTCAAGCTCTACCATTTTCATCACTTGTTCTAATGCTGGTAGAAAATTAATAGAATGCTGATGATTGATATTTAAAAATTTTTCTACTAATAATTTTTCTTCTTTTAAGATAGCGATTGATAAGCTTTTGCCTGAAGTATCAAAGGCTAACATATAGAAATCTTGAGTGATTGGGCATTCCTTATCTGTCATTAGTGACTCCAATTATTTTCTTAATTAATTTCCCAATCTAACAAATTTTGCCAAGCAAAATTTCTTGTGTCGGGAATTTTTAGTTCAACTTTTCTGTGGTTAGGCTCAACAATATTTGTTCGCAGAGAAAGCCATATCGTCTCTTTGGGTAATGCGGCTTCAATCCGATCCGCCCATTCAATTATGGAAACTCCATCATTATGTAGATAATCCATAAAGCCTGCATCATACCACTCGTATTCATCTTCTAGTCTATAAGCATCAAAATGGTATAAAGGAATTTGTCTCTCACTTGAAGTATGTTCAAACAAAAGTGTAAAGGTAGGGCTTGAAATTGGAGTATTAATTCCAAGACCTAAAGCTATACCATGTGTTAAAGTCGTTTTGCCTGTTCCAAGATCACCTTTTAATGCTAATACATCATTTGGTTTTAGAATTTTACCTAATGCTTCACCAAAAGCATAAGTTTGTTCAAGTGAGTTAAGAAGATATTTTTTTTCTTGAAAAGTTGAGTTTTCCATTTATATAGCTCTACTAAATTTTTCTTAAAAAAAGCCTCCACACTCGGAGGCCTTTTAAAACATTTAAGATAAAATAAATTAACGTTTTGAGTATTGACCAGCTTTACGTGCTTTCCTGAGTCCGTATTTTTTACGTTCTTTAACTCTTGAATCACGAGTCAAGAATCCAGCTTTCTTTAATGTAGATTTATATGCTTCACTATCTGCTTCGACTAAAGCTCTGGAGATACCATGACGAACTGCACCTGCTTGACCAGAAATACCTCCACCATGAACATTTACAATAATGTCAAATTTGTCAGAGGCACCAGTTTCCTCTAATGGTTGTCTAACAATGTAACGCAAAGTTGCAAGATTAAAATAATCATCAAAGTCTTTGTTATTTATTGTTATTTTGCCTTGTCCAGGATATAAACGAACACGGGCAATTGCTTTTTTACGACGACCTGTTCCATAATAAAAATCTTTGTTTGCCATATCTGTTCTCCTTACTTAATTTCCCATACTTCTGGTTGTTGTGCCTCATGTGTATGTTCAGGACCAGCAAAAACCTTGAGTTTTTTGAGCATTTTTTTACCTAAAGAATTTTTAGGCAACATGCCTTTTACAGCCAATTTTATTATGCGTTCAGGATATTTAGCTTGCATATCTTTATATGTTACTTCTTTTAAACCACCCGGATATTGGCTATGCCTACGATATAATTTTTGATTTTCTTTTTTGCCTGTTAATCTAACCTTTTCTGCATTGATGACTATAACAAAATCACCGGTATCAACAAAAGGTGTAAACTCTGCTTTATGCTTACCACGTAAAATAGATGCAATTTCTGATGCTGCTCTACCAAGAACCAAGTCCTCAACATCGACAACATACCATTTGCGCTCTATTTCTGCAGGTTTTGCTACATAAGTTTTCATGAATTTTCCCCCTGAGAATTTTATTAATACATTGTTTTTTATAAATTTGATGCTTTATGACTATACAAAAGCAATATTGACTTGTCAAGTTTTTTGTGATTTAGATATAACTATCTGTATTTTTCACTTGTTATCTTTATTTTTCTTTCTTTTTCGCTTGAGGCAGTTTTGTTAATAGCTTTATTTTTTCTTTTTTCTTGGTTTGAGGAGTTTAATAAAAAGAAATATTAGTAATATAAACAAAAGAAATAAAAGACCCATGATTACTGTATTAGGTAGATCTTTAATTTTTTGTAATAAATTTGTTTGCTCCGAAGATTCTGTCTGGTCTGAAGGTTCTAATTGATCAGCTCGCTCCTCTAGCATTGTTTCAGTATAAGTCTCTTCATTTATTGTTTGAGGAGGAGTTGTCTCTGTTACTTGAGCCTCTTGTTCTGCTTTCTCATTTAAACCAAATATTTGATTTATTTGTTCATTTTTTACTTCTTGAATTTTTGCAACTACTTCTGTATGATCTTTTAAAAATTCTAATGCTGCTTCATCAGCTGGACAATTAGCATTAATTGCAGCTTGTTCTAAAATTCCTCTAAGCAAAACACCAACTTGCGTTCTACCCGATCCTAATTCTAGATTGCCATTAAAAATAATTCCACATAAATGTCTACCATCATAAGTATGAACAGTTGCAGATAGACAATGACCTGCAAGATCTGTGGTACCAGTTTTTACACCGTCATATGTGTGAAGATAAGGAGAATTTAATAAATCGTCCCCTTGCAGCAATAAAAGGTTACTATTATTGATTACTTCCCAACCTGTTGATGGTCTAAAAGATGTTGGCTCCGCAAAATAGGTTTTGGTTGAAACGATCTCTTTAAAAACTTCATTTTGCATAGCTCTTTGAATGATCAAGGCAAGATCATGGGGTGAGAAATAATGATCTTCCAAACCAAAACCAGCAGCTTCTGTCATATTAGTATTTGTACAACCAATTTCCTCTGCTTTTTCATTCATTAAGTTTACAAAATCTGCTTCTGTACCACCATAATTTTCTGCTAACGCTTTTGCACAATCATTAGCTGACTTAATTAACATTAAGGCAAGAGCGTTTTTAGTTGTTGATTCTTCGCCAGGAGAAAAACCTGCGGTTACTGATACTGGTGAGGGCATTTCAACTGCATATTCTGAAAAAACAATTGGTTTTTCTAGATCAAAATCAGGAGATTCTAAAACAGTTAGTGCAGTTAAGATTTTTGTCATGCTTGCTGGATATGCTATCTCATTCATGCCTTGTTCAAGTAAAACTTCGCCACTTTCCATATCCATAACAATATATTGGGCTGCTTCAATTTCCGAAAAATCAGGATAAGTAATATCTTGTTGTGGCTCTTCCTGTTCTAAAAAATTTCCGGGTAGTAACCAGTAACTGTCATCTGTCTGAATAGAAATATTCTGGTTGTCTAGCTCTGTTACTTGGCTATCTTCATCTTTAAAAAAACCAAAAATATTGGCTTGCACTATTTGAGTTTTGGCATTGCCCAAATTAATTAGTAAAAAGCTTATTAATAACAAGATTATTAAGCTGAAAGTTGTTTTTTGTTTTGTTGTTTTGCTCATGTTTATCCCACTAATATTTTTTGAAATTCTAAACTTTTATCTAGTAACTATACAATAGATTTTTTTTGAGATCTAGTTTTTGATATAATCAGCTTGTTTTGAATAATATAGATAAATCTATAAGATATTTATAGTAATAAATAAAGATATCCAATTAAAGGAGAATATTTAGCCAAAGTGAGTAAAGAAAATAAGGTTTTAGAAAAAGAAATAAAAAGGAGGAGAACCTTTGCTATTATTTCTCATCCTGATGCTGGTAAAACAACTATGACTGAAAAGCTGTTGTTATATGGTGGTGCTATTCATCTAGCTGGAACCGTAAAGGGACGTAAAGCGGCTCGCCATGCTACTTCTGATTGGATGGAAATAGAAAAACAAAGGGGGATTTCTGTTTCTTCATCTGTGCTCCAATTTGAATACGATGGTTATTGCGTTAATATTTTGGATACTCCAGGTCATCAGGATTTTTCTGAAGATACTTATCGGACGCTCTGTGCGGCAGACGCTGCTATCATGATGATTGATGGTGGACGCGGGGTTGAAGAACAAACAATAAAGTTATTTGAAGTTTGCCGTTTACGCGGAATTCCGATTTTTACTTTTATTAATAAGATGGATCGTGCTGCTAAATCACCTTTTGACTTAATGGATGAGCTAGAAAAAGTTTTAGGTATTTTTGCTGTACCAATCAATTGGCCGATTGGTACAGATGGAGATTTTCAAGGTGTTTATAATCGTAAGCTAAATCAAATAGAATTATTTGATGACAAAAATGCGGATCACGGTGCAAAGATGGTCAGTGTCAAAGTTGCAGATTTAGCTGATCCAAATTTAGCTGATCAAATCGGTGATTATTATCACGATAAATTATCCGAAGATATTGAATTACTCGATATCGCTGGCGATGATTTAGATTTAGATAAAGTTGCAATAGGCGAACAAACTCCCTTATTCTTTGGCTCAGCCTTGAATAATTTTGGGGTAGAATTCTTTTTACAAGAATTTTTAGAAATGTCGCCCTCGCCTGCACCTCGTAAGTCAGATATTGGCATTATTGATCCTATTGAAAATCCTTTTACAGCTTTTGTTTTTAAGATTCAAGCCAATATGAATCCTGAACATCGTGATCGTATTAGTTTTATGCGAATTTGTTCTGGTAAATATGAAAAAGATATGACTGTAAACAATGTTAGATCTGGTCAAAAGGTCAAACTTGCACAACCACAGCAATTCATGGCCCAAGATCGTACTTTTGTAGAAAATGCTTATGCTGGTGATATTATTGGTTTATTTGATACAGGTCAATTTAAAATTGGTGACACACTAACGTTAAATCAAACTTTGAATTTTGAAGATATTCCTGTTTTCCCACCAGAACATTTTGCCAGAGTAAGTGCTAAGGATTCAATGAAACGCAAACAATTTCAAAAAGGTATAAATCAACTTGCAGAAGAAGGTGCAATCCAGCTCTATCAACAATACGATATAGGAACAGAGACTTATATTATTGGTGTTGTAGGAACTTTGCAATTTGATGTTCTTGAACACCGTCTCAAAAATGAGTACAATGTTGATCTCGCAATTCAACGGCTACCTTATCGGGTTGCACGCTGGGCAGTTTGGGAAGACCCGGCTCAAGCAAAAAGTCATACCGATATTGTGCTTGCTTCTAATAATCTTTTAGTAGAAGATAGTCAAAATAATCCAGTTATTTTGTTTGAAAGTAAATGGTCTACTTCTTGGGTTGAGCAACAAAATCCTGGTCTGACATTGCAATCTATTAAAAATGCAGCTATTTAATAAAAGTTAAATAGTTGCATTTTGACCCTACTTACTCTACTTCTTCATTTAAGAACACTTCCTCAAGTTTTGATATCAAATCCTTTATTTCGAGGTAGATAACCTCGGGTGAAGCTGTGGTTGAAAGAGCCGAAACTGGAGCTGTGAGACCACTTTCTTCACTAACCATTGCCATAATTTGATTAAAATGTTTTCTTTTAGTTTGTTTTTTAGAAAAAATGGCTTCTGCCATCAATTGAGATGATAATAGAGGATGCTCAATTACTGGGATTATTATTTTTTCTTGGCTGGATTCAATTTTTCCTGTTTTAGTTAAATGCTCAAATACCAAAGCAGTATATGGATCAAAAAGGTAATCTGTTCGCAAATACCAATCACTGATTTGTTTCTTTATTTTTTTATTAGAAATACTATCTGTTTGAATAACATTTCTAAAGTCTTCTAAAATATTGATTAATGTTTCATTTTGATTTGAACTTAAATCTTCAAGTGCTTGCTTTGTTTTATCCACATCACGATTAACTATTTCAAAGATAAAATATTCGAGATTTGGAAAATAGATTTGGTCTAATCCTTCTGTATTGGTATTAAAAAACTTACGATTTTCCTTGAGAGTGCCCTTGTCCAAAAACTCAATAATCGATTTGTTCCTATTAGTGGTAAGAGAAAATTTAGAGATTGGTAAACCTAATTCTATGAGTAATATACCTGCATATAGAAAATCTAAATTGTTGTTAGGAAAAGCAAATATAAAATTTTCATCATTTTCTAATACTTCTGCCTCAATTAAATCTAGATATGCAGAAATTAAGAGCATGACTAAAGCAATATAATAGGCAAAATTTAAACTACCCATATGGAATAGGTGTATATTTTTATCTTGTAGCTTTGCTCTTAATTCTTGATTTTGAAATAAAGTCTCCGTTATTCTTTCAAATTCTCTAATATCTGCTTTGACACGAAAAACATCCAGTTTGTTTGCTTCAACAAAATCGTCCGAAAAATCTAAAATTTTGTTATTGCTTAGATCTTCTAAATTAGTTGTATCGCGATTTTGATCAGAAGTTAATATTTCTTCTTGTTCTTTATTTACTTCCTGGTCGTTATAAGAAAAATGCTTTTCATTCCAGATATACTGCATTTCACGCAAAGTAAAATTATTGGTATTGCGACTGTTGACAATGATAACAGGAGTAAATTGCTCAGGATCAAAATCTAAGCCCAACATAGCTTTGATATCAGTGTTTTTTTCATTGGTTATCAATAACCATTTTTCATCTTTTTTGCTTAAATATTTAATGATCGAGAGTAAAAAAGAATGTACAAAATCCAAGTAGGATCCTGTTTTTCCGTTACACATAAAGATAAATGCTGGGTTTTCTAAATAAGGATTTAACAATTTACTCTCAGGTAATTTTTCGAGTTCAAAATCATCTCGCCACGCCGATTCAATAATATCTGAAATAAGGCTTTCGTCTAGATCAGGAGCAAAAACGGAAAATATTTTCTTTGCTCTTTCTAAAAAATTCAATGGTCTTAATTCGTTTATAAATGTATCCGAAAGAACTGGCATTTTTTCTGGTACAAAATATCCATCTGAAACTGGAATGTTTGTCCTGATCATTTCTTCGAAAGAATATAATTTTTTGGAATTACGTGTCGTTTGATATTGCATTTTTCACCATTTCTGTTGTCGGTAAATTGTCGTTATTATTTATCAGATTCATCACTAAATTCTGACAAATAATCATTAAGTAATTTATTTATTTCTGGATCGTCTTTAGCTCTATCAGTAATTTCATTTTCTAACCATTGCAATTGATTAACTGTTTGTCCACCATCTAGGCGATTTACTACTGCTGGTCTAATCACAAAATAAAAAATACTAATTACCAAAACGGCAACAACAAATACAGAAATCAAAAATCTGCGATCTGAAACTCGATTTTCTCTTGCTATCTCTTCACTTAAATCACTAGGATCTTCGTTACCTAGCTTTTTATTAATAGCATTGATCTCTGACTTGCTTAAACTTTCCTTATTGTGATGTTTGGGTGCTTTTTGCAAAACAGATCCTAATGAGGCTTTTTTGTTTTGTGGAGTTTCTTTAGTTTTCTGTGTCTGAGTTCTTGCACTACTTCTTTCGGCTTTTAGTTCGCGTTCAATCACTACAAATTGTTCCTGTAGCATATTGGCCATTTCATCCGTAATATCAAGTAATGAGACTCTTTTAAGATACTCTAATGCTTCCTTATATTCACCTTGCTCAGCTAAATGAATTCCATATATATGTGAAGGTTCTGGAAACATTGGATAGTCATCAGCTATAGTTTGGATTAGCTTGATTGCCTCCGTTTGATCTTTGTTATTTTTGAGCATTCTTAAGGCACGATTATATGTAGAAATAGCTTGGGTTGCTTTTTCGGGCGTTGCAAAATAATCGGCCTCTGCTATATTTAAATAATTAAAAAATTTATAGTATCTTTGCCAATTCAAATTTCTTTACCTTTCGACAAATCATACAAGCCTGATCTAACATTGCCGATCAAATATTGTGATCCAAACACAATTAACGGTACATTGTTTTCTACGGCTAATTTATAAGCATATTTAGTTGCTAATTTTCTATCGTCTGAATATAAAATAATTTTGTCATTAATTTTTACACAACACTTCAATAAGTTTTCGTCTATTTGTAGCATTTCTAGATTTTCTTTAGATTTCCCTTTTGCTTTGATCTTCTGAACTTTTTTGGCAAATTTTTTAGCAGATAATTTTTTCTCAAAATCAGATTCTGTGCAAATTATTTGAGATACAGAATAGAGATTTGATGAGAGGAAGGTTTCGATCATTTCATGAAAATTTTTACCTTTTAAAGCATCCATCAATACGATAATCTTTTGACCTGCAAAGAATTTTTCAAGATGTTTTTTAAGTCCTAATACACCTTGTTGATTGTGTGCACCATCAATAAGTACATAGGGATCTTTGGTCACTGATTCTAATCTGCCTGGCCATCTGGCTAAAGCAAGTCCATTCTCGATTGTGTGAGTATCTGTAAAAAGCATTGAGCCCTCAATAGCTAGAGCCGCATTTTGTGCTTGATAATCGCCACCAAATTGAATTGTAAATGGACCTAAATCTTTATATTTAAAAGACTGACCAGAAAGATATGATGAAATAATCTCTAAATTAGATCGTTTGACAATTTTTAAGGGTGAGTTTAATTTGTTAGTTTCCTTGATAAAAACATCTGTAACTTTGGCAGCATCTTCCTCAGATAGAACTGTATCGAAAGGATCATATAGAAAAGTTGGAACATCTTTTTGGATAATTCCTGTTTTTTCTTTTGCAATTTCTGTAATGTCTTTACCCATTGGTTCGACATGGTCATAACTTAAAGCAGTTATAATAGTAGCAATTTTATTTGTTGTGATATTTGTTGCATCCATGATGCCACCCATACCAGTTTCTAAAATAAGTAAATCGCATTCCATTTCGGCGTAATAGATAAAGGCAGCAGCTATTAGGATTTCTTCTTCGGAAGGAATTCCATATCCCTTTGCCTTCATCACTTCTATTTCAAAGGCAATAACAGCCATAATATTAGTAAAGTTTTGCTCAGAAATTTCTACAGCACGTGAATCTTCAAAAACTTGTTGTAATCCACTTTTACCATCTAACATGCGAATTTTTTCAGTAATATTTTTTAAATAAGGCGAAGTAAAAAGACCTACTTTTTTACCAGCTTCTGCTGCAATAAAAGCAATCATTGAACAAACAGTACTTTTGCCATTTGTGCCTGCAACGTGGATAACAGGACAAGCAAAATGAGGGTTTCCTAATCTTGTCAATAATTCTTTTAGTCGTGGCAAACCAGGTCTTTTACTAAGTCGTTTTGCAGAAGCTAAAAACTCAATTGCCTGATCAAAAGACCAATCTACGTTTGATTTTGAATTATGTATTTTTCGTTCATAATTAGTCATTCTAACACCTATCGTGAAAAATTATTTTTGTGAAATTTTGCTCTGTCTTTTTACAAAATACTTGTCTTCAGAAAAGATTAAAAACTTTCCTACTATATAATTTCCAATGATTACAAAAACTGAGCCTATAACTTTAATAATTGGAAAATCAAATTGGAAAACATGAAGAACTGGATTAAAGTTTAAAACATTAATCATTAATTCCATAACTCCATGTTCAAATATAGCTGAAATGACTAATCTCGAAGCAAAGAAGTAAATTATTTCTGGAAAAATATTAGCTTTAGACTGAAAAACATAATTTCTGTTTAAAAAATAGGCAACTAAGATCGAAGTGAAAATAGCAATAAAATTTGCTAAACGCCAATTGCTATTTTGCCAGATTGTAAATAAGAGTGTATATGTCAACCAGTTTACAAGAGTAACAATTACCCCTACAATCAGATAAATAATAAATTCCTTAGATTTTATTTTTTTCTTGAAACTCTCTGCGGAATCCCTATTTGTCAAAACACATGCCTTCCTATCTTGGCCTATTACCATGGAAAACCATAAAACCAAGAGCACCTATTGAACCTAGAGCTATTATTGCTAACCCGCCCATGATTACGTAATTATGCAATTCTGATTCTTCTTCTGTCAATTCAAAGGCTTTTTCTTGTTTAGCTTGTTTCTCATCCTCGTTTTCAAGCTCATTCGTTTTGGTATTTTGACTAGATATTTGTTCGATTTTTATGGCTGAACTGTTAGCTTCAGTCTCCTCTTCTGATTCAGTCGATAAAGATGTGGCTTCACTTTGTTCAGTTTCTTCTTTGTTCTCATTAGTAGTTTGTTCTACTTGTACAGTTGGTTTGTCACTTGTTTCACTTTCGGTGTGGCTGGCAGGCAGATTGTTTCTAGTTTCTGTAGTAGTCTGAGTTGGGTGATTTGCTTGTGCAATTGGTGCAGTCTGCTCTTCATTTGCAATAATATCCACCGAGTTTTCATTTACTTCAATAACAAATGTTCTCATCGTTTCTTGCTCAGTTTCCTTGCCATTATTTTGATCATCTTGTGTATTTCGAGATGACTCGGCTTCATTTGTAGATGTAGGCTTATTATCTGGCTTTGTTGGTTGTTGTGCTGTGGTGGAATTAGTTGTAATGCTTGGTTCTGTTGGCTCCTCTGACTCTACAGTTTCTTTGGTAATTGACTCAGTTGCTTGTGCTTTACTGGTTGGTGTAGTTGTAGGTGTGGTTGTTACCTTGGTTTCTTCCTCAGATTCTGAAGGTAGAGTCTGTGAAGTAGTAATTTCAGGCTCTTTATGACTTGGTTCACTCGGAATTAAAGGTTCGTCTTGATCTGTAGGTTCCGGAATTGTAGTACCAGTATCGAGCGGTATTTCCTCTGGATTTGAATTAATTAGGGTAAATGTCACTTCTTTATTCTCAACCGGTAGTTCCATTACCATCTCACCAATTTTACCATAACCTATTTTAGATGTAGACAATTGTAAAGATGAATTGCCTGCAATGTTTTCTTTTGCTATCAAAACAAAACGGGCAATTTCTTCTCCCGCATACGGGGTCGCTGCATCTTGAACTTTAAATAAAGTATATTGACCTTCACTAACGCTTTTATAGGCAGGATCTGTACCAAAAATTTTTGCATCAACTACTTCAAAACGTTCCGGATCAAAGTCAAGGCCAATTGAGGCTGAAGTCACTGGTTTGCCTGAATTATTTATAACTGAAACTGAAAATTCTTCGCCTATATTAATTTCTGATTTTGAAACCGTGAAATACACCTGACTAGATGTTGTGTTTGTTTGATTATTTGGCTGCTGTTCAGTGGCAAAAGTAAAGGTTGCTGTAACCACAAAAATTAAATTAATGCAAACAATTACTAACAGTATTTTATTTAGATTTTTCTTCATGTTAACTCCCCATTAATCAGAAATTGGTTTAAGGAATTGATCGATTGTTAAATGACCACCAGCATGTCTTAGAATCAAATCAACATCAAAGATATCCAGCTCACCATCTTGTAGAACATTGGCAGCTGAAAGGCTAACTTCATTTAGTTCAAGATAATCTGATAAATAACGCATCAAGACATCGATATCGATAATATCAATATCCCCGTCTCCATTAACATCTCCTAAACGAATAAAAGTATAAGTGCCAACGATATCATCACCTTTTTTTTGATGAAGTAAATCTCCCGTAGCTAATTTTCCACTTGATTTTTGTTGACCATTAGTAGAAACGATAGAAAGAGTTGTACCATCAATTGTATTAATATTTTTTAAAGCATTTTCTGCCAAATTCAAGTTTTGTTTTTCATCTAAACCATAGATATAACCATTAGGCTGAATTTGATATACATCGCTTTGAACTCTTTTTATTTCATTTTGAATTTGTCCTTGATAATTGATAATCAATTCATAAAATCTTTGTTCACCATTAGTTGCAGTTACTGTCAATTTAATGGCGTTTTTACCTGGAGTAAGTGAATAAGTCCCTACTCCATCGACTTGGGCATAGGGATTATATGGATTTGCCTGGATTGTAATTTGATTATTGGGAACGTTCAAATCAAATTGATATTGATAAGTTGAAGTTTCAAATCCCGGTAACAAAGCATCGTCTATATATATTGAACGCAACCAATTATTGGGGGTCCCGCCTGAACTATCTGGATAGGGGGCAACCGTGTCAGGAATCGAGGTAAAAACTGGTATTAAAAATTCCTTGGCTTCACCTAAATTCCCTTGATTGTAATACGCATAATACATATTTTTTGCATCGGTTGCAGGGGCCATAATTGCAGTCATATATTGATGTATATAATTGGGATTATGCAATAAGTCAAATTTTTGTAAATAAGGAGTATTTTGATAATTATTAATGTAATCATCACCTATGAAAATACTGCCACCTATTATAGCTTTTTCTGGGGAGTCCCAAGGTAACATCAATCGTTCACGTCTAGCTGGATTACTTTTGTGTGCATCACGTGCATAATATAACCCATTAATCAATGGGTTGGTCGAACTACCAAAAGCACCAATACTATAAAAATTGTAATATCCTTCTAAACCAGGTACTTCCCCACTAGTAGCATCAGAACCCTGTGCACCAACTTCGACTTTTGTTCGAGAAATTAGATGATAAGGTGAGACGCCTGAAATTTCTGCTGCTTTCATATACGCATTTAAATAGTATTCTGATTCCATGAAGGTATTTTTTAATAAGTTCCAAGCTCCCTCCCGAGTATGAATTTCTGGATTATAACTTAGACTTTCAAACATAAATATATGAGTCTCATCTAAAAAATTACGTGGATCCATGTAGTAGGCAATACCCTCTTTACTTGCAGCCACCCAACCCGGTTCATATTGAACCCAAGTATTGGTTTCCTTATCAAAATCTTTAGAAGCTTTTGATTTAAAACCATCTGGATAGCTAGTTGCAACGTAATTAATTGATCCTTCTGGTCTATATTGATTATTGAGCATGGAATCAAAATCAGAGTTTATGTTTAGGGCTTTGAATTGCCATTTGGGATATTTATTATGTAGTTGATGTAAATAGTGCCTGTAAGAAATTGGAAATCCCTGTTCTTCAAGGTATCTCTCAAATTCTTGATCCTGTGGCGTTGGTGGCAATTCCGGCTGCCAACTTTGAATTGTCACATATTGAGCTGAGACATAGCCATCCTGATTATTGTAATCAATTCGATACCATCTATTATCGCCATTAATTATTTCACCAGAAACTTGCTCTAATAAGAGGACTTCTTCTCCATAGTTAATTGAACCTATCGCACTGATTTTAGTATTGGCTTCTTTGCGAATATTAAGTCTGGGGGAAGCATTAATAACAGCTTCAACCGGAAAGTTCATTTCTGCCTGAGTTTCTCTATCCAAAAATAAAACAAGCGGAATAATACTCAATATTAATAAAATAACAAGCAATGTTTTAAAGTTTTTACTTTTCTTGATTACACTCATCTCGAATAGTCCTATGTAAAATTCTCTTTCTTGTTCCGTTATTTTAACATTTGCACATCAAGAGAAATAGAAGAAGCAAGGTATTTTAACAATACTTATTCTGCTCGTAATAATGATGAGATAAACTCGATATCCAGTAATATTGTTGTAATAACTATTAGAAGCGTTTATTTTTGTAATTGATCCAAATTAAGTTCATAAGCAGGAATAATATTCTCTAAAAAGAAATTGACCTCATCTGAGTTATAGCTGATTAATTTTTCTTTGGTGGAAATAGCTGCATCCTTAAATTCAAGATTGCCTAATTTTAATTCGTTGATACATTTGACATAAGCAGATAAGGTATCCGCATATTTTACAAATTGCAAAGTCGTTTGTGTTAGTTTATTTGAAAAATCAGGTTTAAAATATTGTTCATATTCAGATCTTAACTCTACTGGCAGATGTTCCAAAAGAACATTTTCAGCATAAAGTTCTACCTTTTGATATTGTTCTTTGAGTGAGTTATTAAAATTCTTGATTGGGGTTGGCAAATCTCCAGTAATTATTTCGCTAGCATCATGGTAAAGGGCGTATAAAGCAGCCTCTCCGGGGTTTAATTGAGGTTTATTTTCAGGGAAATAGACTTTACGAATCATAATGAGTGCATGAACAAGAACAATTACATCAAAAGTATGCTCTTTGAGATTTTCCTTTTTGATGTTATTCATTAGTGACCAGCGTTCAATATATTTCATCCGATCAAGCATCGCGTAGAATGTGTTTTTATGGTCTTTCATCAATTAATCTCCAACTATATTCGCAAACATTTATACTTGAAAAATCTGCTTAAAAGCTTCTTGAGCAAAGTGATCTGTCATACCTGCAATATAATCTACTACTTTACGATAAATTGTACTATTTCTTTCAGGATGTTTTTTTAGGTATTCTAAAAAATTCTTAAAAACAAAATTGTTCTTTGATTCATTCTCTAAACGATCACGTTGGTTGCCATATTCAATGAAAATTTCAAACAAGCCTTGAATCACATTGCGTACAGTAAACTCATATCGTTGAATACGCTCAGAGCGATATATTTGACGTAGATTATTATTTAGTAATTCTTCCATAGCTTGACCTTTGCTATGCGACAAATTTATAGAATCCTGATCATAACTATTTTCAATAATATCAAAAACTAAAGTGTTAATAATTTCACTATTGGAATTACCTAATTCGGTTTTTAGATTGAGTGGCAAATGATCAAAACCTAGCAAACCAGCTCTAGCCGCATCCTCAATGTCACGACCTACATATGCAATTTTGTCAGCCATCCTAACTACACAGCCTTCTAAGGTTGCTGGTGGTTTATGGATTTCTGCATCTGGAATTAGATCTTCTTCTTTTTTGGTTCGATTAGGTGCTAGTTGAAACTCATTATATTTTTCACCACAATGAGAGACAATTCCATCTCGAACTTCAAAAGTTAGATTAAGACCATATTTGTTTTCTTTATGATGGGTCAAAATATCAATAACTCGTAAACTATGTAGTTCATGTTGGAAGGTAAAACCTGCTTGATATTTGTCTAAACACGCCTGAAGCTCTCTTTCGCCTGTATGACCAAAAGGTGCATGACCGATATCATGTCCTAAAGCAATAGCTTCGATTAAATCCACATTTAAATTTAAAGCTTTACCAATTATACTAGCAATATATTTTACATATAAAACATGCTCCATTCTTGTACAGATATGGTCGTTGCGTGGATTAAAGAATACTTGGGTTTTTTGTCTAAGACGGCGGAAATCAACAGAGTATAGAATCCTCCCGTGATCTCTTTCATAGGGTGTTCTAACTTTACAATCTATTTCTTCTTTTTTTCTGCCACGACTTTTAATGCTAGGACAAGCAAAGGGACTCAAATGTTCAAGTTCTCTTTGTTGCTTTAATTTTCTTGGTAATTGCATTTAGATTCTCCCCGAAAAAATCTAATCTTTTACAGCTTTGATTGGAGCTGAACTTGCCATCATTCGCTTGAGACCACTATCGAACTTAATACTTAAAATAGCATCTTTGCTAACATAATCAATTTTTTCTAAGACCCCCAGACCAAACTTCTTATGACTAAATTGTTGTCCTTCTCTTAACTGTGAAACAACAATACCATTGTCTTGTTTCAATGATTTCGTTGGTTTTGAACTAAGTCCAAATGAGCCTAGGACTTTTGATTTTTTTCCTGGTGAATTTTGAGAATATGACGAAGAATTTGGTATTGAGCTAGCTCGATGAAACTTGTGATTCGAACCGTAGTTAGAGCTTGCCTGGGTTGACTCATATGTTCTACCGCCAAATCTATTTGTCCTATTTTGCTGACTTAAGCGACTACCGCCAACTTCTCTAATAAATTCATCTGGAATTTCAGAAAGAAAACGTGAGATTGGATTATATTTAGTTTGTCCATAAAGCAAACGCATGTTAGCTGCAGTTATATGTAAATATTTTCTAGCTCTGGTTACTGCCACGTAGGCAAGGCGTCGTTCTTCTTCTAATTGTTCTGGATCATCAAAGGAACGATAGCTAGGAAAAATACTTTCTTCCATACCTATCAAAAATACAGCATCAAATTCTAAACCTTTAGCAGAATGGACAGCCATCAAACGAACAGTGTTTTCTGCATCTTCTTGATCTAGATCAGAGTAAAGGGCTGTTTGTTCTAAAAAGTTTTTTGTCAAACTGGTCAAAGACAAATCTTCAGAATAAATATCCTGATCGTCTTTACTTAAATCGGGCACATCTAGATCAAATAGATTTGTCTCCATAGATTTGATTTGTTCTATCTCTTGTTTAATCTTTTCTTCAAATTCAATTGTGTCAGAGATAATTTCTTGCAGGTTCTCTATCCTAGTATAAGCGTCTTCTTCGCCCTTTTTTTCTTTTTCTTGTAATTCTGCTAAGAGACCACTTTGAGCTAAAATTTCTCTGGAAAAATCAGGAAATGTGATTTTGTCATCTATTAGAATTTGCCTTAAACCAGCGATAAGATTTGCAAATTCCGTCAACCTCGCTGAAGCTCTAGAAAGCTCCGGATATTGATCTGCGTTGACAACTATCTGCATCATCGAAACATTTTCTTTGCCAGCGAGTGTACTAATTGTTTCAACTGTTTTGTTGCCGATCCCCCGCTTTGGTACATTAATAATCCGCATCAATGCTAATTCATCATTTTCTGAAAAAACAACACGCATATAAGCCAAAAAGTCTCGAATTTCTTTACGATCATAAAAACGCAAACCACCATAGATATTGTAGTTTATACCCTGCTCTCTTAAAGCAAATTCTAAATTACGAGAAAGAGCATTTACTCGGTATAAAATACCTATTTCACCTGCTTTTATGGGATTATTATTACGATTTGTTAAGCGTTTTATTTCTGAAGCAACATATCTGGCTTCGTCATAATGGCTTTCTGCTAAATAAAATTGGATTGGCTCGCCGTTGTTCTGATTAGTCCAAAGTCGTTTGTCGGTTCTACCTTCATTTTCCTTGATAATTGCATTTGCTGCTCCAAGAATGTTTTTACTTGAGCGATAATTTTGTTCCAGTTTAATGACTTTACTTTCTTTATAATCTTTTTCAAAATTAAGAATGTTTTGAATATTAGCACCACGAAAACTATAAATTGATTGATCGTCATCACCAACTACACAAATATTTCGATGTTTTTGGCCAAGTAACTTAACCAGCAAATATTGTACATGGTTTGTATCCTGATATTCATCAACCAAAATATGTTTAAAGCGTGTTTGATAGGCAGCCCGAACATCCAGATTTTCTTCCAACAATTTGACGGCAAATAGTAAAATGTCATCAAAGTCCATGCTATTAGCTCGAAGCATCATCTCCTGATAACGTTTATAAATTTCAGCTATTTGTTTTTGAAAATAATTATTACCAGCTGATTTTTCCATCATTTGCCAATCAATTCTTTTGTTTTTGGCAGAGCTGATTTTATTATGAGCTGTTTTTGCATTAATAAAATTTTCATCAACCTTAAGCTCTTTGAGAATTTCTTTGATTAATCTTTGCTGGTCATCTGTATCCATTATTGTAAAGTTTGGCTGAAAACCAATTCGTTCAGCATGCTGCCTTAAAATACGTAACATCATGCTATGGAATGTTCCTATCCACATACCTCTAGCTTTAAAACCAATTAATTGTTCAGTTCGTTCGCGCATCTCAGTGGCAGCTTTATTGGTAAAGGTAATTGCCATAATTTGTCCTGGCCAAACATTGCGAGCTTCAATTAAATATGCTATCCGATAAGTAATCACTCGGGTTTTACCTGAACCTGCCCCAGCTAAAATAAGCAAAGGACCGTCTTCATGGAGGACCGCTTCTTGTTGTTGTGGATTCAAATCTTTGATTAAGTTTTGTATATTTTCTTGTAACATCTTACTTTCTTAAATTGTTTCTATTAGTTTATTTGTTTTTTTCAAAATCTATTTTAGCATATACTATCTTTTTTCTCTTTGACTATGAACTTGAATTTAAAATAATTAATATTTATAACCTAATTAAAATCGCCCCAAGGTGGAGCGATTTTGATTATATTAAATGAATTTAGTTAGGTGGGATATTATGTAAATTTATATTGTATTAATAGTCTAGCTCAATCCAGCCATAGTCACTATCACCATGTCTTTTGTAGACGAGATTAACTTTACCTGTATGGCCATTTAAGAAGGCAAAGAAATCATGTCCTAACATTTCCATCTGTAACGTTGCTTCCTCTTCATCCATTGCTAAGATCGGAAATTTTTTGTGTCTAGAAATTGTAGATGGTGACTCTTCTTCGAAATCTTCTAAAAATTCTTCAGCTAAATATTGTTTCATATAGCCAAATTGTTTTCGCTGTTTTTTGATCTTGCTCTTATGTTTGCGAAATTGCCCTTCTAGAATATCGACTGCTGCTTGCAAGGCAGAACGAACATCTTGCGCAACGCTTTCGGCTCGATAAAAATGACGATCAATATCGAATGTGATTTCTAATTTTAGTTGATCTTGATAGGGTGTCATTTTAACTTCTGCTTGTGCACTATCGTCAAAATAACGATCAAACTTTGATAGTTTATCCTCGACCATTTCAACAATATCGTCGGTGATTTTAATCCCTTTACCAAGAATATCGATTTTCATTGCGTTTCTCCCTTCGGGTTTCTCTATTTTGTAAAGAAACGTTTTTATAATTAACTAATCTTTAGTTTGTATATGTATTATACATAAAAATCTGTTTATTTTTAAATATTTTTTGAATAATTAGCATAATTTTTGCACACTTTAACAATTCAAGCTTTGATTCACTCTAAAATCAAGATCATTTAGAATAACATTTAGAGAAATGTTAAACCCTCTGAAAAATCAATTTCTCTCAAATCTGAATCACGAAAACTACAGGTTGTAAAGCAACTTGCACAAGCAGATTCGGAACAAAGTTTAGCAAATTCTTCTTCCGACAAAAATTTTGGCGGATCAATATCCTTTTGTTTTGCTAGTAATTTCTCGAAAGACATTTGATCAAGACTCTCGAACCATTTTGAAAATTCATCAATTGTCGGGAGTGCTTCTGTTTTTATAATTTTATTATTCAAGACTGTGATGGGAAAAATTGAATCGTCAGTATTCTCCATCGCTTCAAAAACAACAGTTTCTGTTAAAAATCGACCTGGAGAATCCTGAAAACTAATCATCTCAAAATTTATGCCAGCATTTTTAGCTACTTCAGCAAATACTAAAAACTGAATGTATTGTTCCTTTTCAGTCACTGGCAGATAATGTGGTAATGTGAAAAATATTTTTAATGACTTTTCCATGGACTTTCCTTTCTAGCAGAGATTATACTGATTATTATTTATTAATAATTTACCTTAAATTAACAAGTCATTTGGTAACAATTAGCACTTTCGAATTTATTGCTATGGAAAGGAAAACAAAATTGTCAATCCTAAAATAAACTTAATTGTTGTTTTAGAATTAGATGTTGCATATTTGGATTATTGATTTTGAGCAATTTTGTAGGCAGCTTTAATTTGTTCTGGTTCTAGCTGTGAGATATAGCCATTGATGCCAATAAAATCTGAGACGTATTTATTTGCTGGTTGATTAATTAGTTGAGTTACATTGCCTTTTTGAATTAATCTGCCTTCTCTAAGAATGCAAATTTGATCACCTAAATAGAAAGCTTCTTGAATATCATGCGTTACGAATACGATTGTTTTCTTTAATGTTTGATTTAATGTTTTTAATTCTTTCTGCAATTTGCGACGATTAATGTCATCGACAGCTCCAAAGGGTTCATCCATTAGAATAATTTCTGGATCATTAGCAAAACCTCTGGCTACGCCTACTCTTTGCGCCTCTCCACCACTCAACTCGTTTGGATAACGATCTAAATAGCTAGAATTGAGACCGATTAAAGAAATTAATTCTTCTGCAATATGATTTTTTTCTTGTTCTGATTTTTTTTCCAAAGAAAGAACATAGGTAATATTGTCTCTAATAGTCAAATGCGGAAACAAACCTGTTTGCTGAATTACATATCCCATTTTTCGCCTCAGTGGCATGGGATTAATATTTTGTAAATTTTGACCTTTAATTTTAATAGTACCCGCATCTGGCTCAATCAAACGATTTATAAGCCTCAGTAAAGTCGTTTTACCGCTACCAGATTCACCAAGGAAAACAACAAATTCTCCTTGGTTAATCGTTAAATTAATTTCCTTGAGTGCGTAATTAGTATCAAATATTTTAGAAACATTTTCAAATCTGATTAATTCTTTTTGACTCATATTTTTTCAATCTAAAAACAACAATTCTAACATCATTGTTTCTGCAGTTAATTGATTAATCCTTTTTCTAACAAATAGTCCTTAGCAATTTGTTCATGAGCTTTGCCTTCGACTTGTGCTGCATAATTTAATTTTTGCATTTCTTGATCATTAATTAGATCCTTTGTTAATTCTAATACATCTACTAGTTCTGGATATTCATCTAAGATTTCTTGACGCAAGACAAAAGCCGCATCGTAAATGGCAAATATTTGTTTATCGTCTTGTAAAGATTTAACTTTGTTTTCGCTCAAATAACCATCTGTTGTAAAGGCAGTTGTAGCTTGAATCTCATCTTCTACACAAGCTTGATATTTAAGACCAATATCAATATCTGTTGTTTCTTTAAAATTCATGCCATACTCTTCTTCTACATATGGAAAGCCATCAGCTCTTTCAAAGAAATCCCCATTTGCTCCAAAAATTAACTGATCACTAACTTCTGCTAAATCACTAATTGTTTCCAAATTATATTCTTCAGCAGTAGCATTATTAACGATAATCGTATATGTATTATTAAATCCAATCATTGGCGACCAAGTTAAGTTGAACTCTTCTTCATAAGCCGATTTAACTTGATTAAATAATTCAGTTGAATCTTGCACTGGCTCTTGATTTAGAATACTTAACCAGCCTGTACCAGTATATTCAGGATAAATATCAATTTCAGAGTTTAAAATAGCTTCATGTAATATAGGTGTAGCCCCTAGTTCGAATTGTCTCTCTACGGCAATATCGGTATTTTCCTCGACAAGTAGAGCCAACATTTCTCCTAAAATAATACCTTCAGGCATTGGTTTTGAGCCGATTACTATTTCTTTATCAGAGTCAGTAATAACTTCTTCAGCATCTTCGATTTCTGCATCTTCTGCGTCTTTTACTTCTACATCTTCTGCATCATCATCTTTGTCATCATTGCTTAAAGCTGCTTCTGAAACCGATTCTGTAGCTTCATCTGAATTATCTTGGTTTGTGTTGCTACACGCACCTAACATTAATACCGCTACCAATAAAAATGCTATTAGATATTTAAACTTTTTCATACTTTTGTTTTTCTCCAATCTTACTTACTTTTGTATCTTTGCTAATATATTTATTTAATTTTCGGCTTAAAAGACCTATTATAAAATCAGTAAAGAGAGCTAAAAGAGCTACTAATAAACTACCAGCAAAAGTTAAGGCAAGGTTGTAAGTATTTATACCTCGATAAATAGCAACTCCAAGTCCTCCTGCTCCAATGAATGAAGCTATACTCGTTAAGGAAATTACCATAATTACCATTGTTCTAATACCTGTCATAATAACTGGTAAAGCCAGCGGTAGCTGTATTTTATATAGTAATTGCCAACTACTGCTACCCATTGCAACAGCTGCTTCAATAACTTCCTCATCTACTTCTTTTATTCCGATATAGGTGTTTCTCACCATAGGTAAAATACCATAGAGGATTAAGACAATAATAGCGGTTTTGTTACCAATTCCTGTGAAGGCGATAAAAAATCCAAAGAGAGCAATTGATGGAATTGTGTAAAGAAAGCTGGTTAAAAAAAGCATAATTTTTGCTAGGACTCTAGATTTTGTCATTAAAATTCCTACGGTTAAACCGATTAGGATAATAAGTCCAATAGCTATCGAGCAAATCATAATATGCTCTAACAAAATTTCTATAAAGAATTCTTTACGCTCAATAAAAATTCGAATCACATTTTGTAAAAATTCCAATTCCCCCTCCACGATCTAGGCTAGATTTGTCATGAAAAAAGGCTGTCTAGATCTAGACAGCCCTGTTAATTATTGTATTAGCTTTGGATTATAAAGCACCGTCTTTTTCTGCCATGTACATTAAGAGATCTACTGTACGAACTGAGTAGCCCCACTCATTGTCATACCATGAAACTAGTTTAAAGAAGCGTTTTTCACCTGGTAAATTGTTTTCTAAGGTTGCTAATGAGTCATAAATTGAAGAACGTGGATCAGAAATAATGTCAGTGGATACTAAATTTTCATCTGTATAACCTAAAACACCTTTTAAGTATGTTTCTGAAGCTTTTTTCATTAAGCCATCAATTTCTTCGATAGATGTATCACGTGTTGCTCTGAAAGTTAAGTCTACTGCAGAACCTGTTGGAACAGGAACACGGAAACTCATACCTGTCATAATACCGTCAACTTCTGGAATGACTTGACCAACAGCTTTAGCTGCACCAGTGGTTGAAGGAATAATGTTGACTGCTGCTGCACGGCCACCTCGCCAGTCTTTGTTGGAAGGACCATCAACAACTTTTTGGGTTGCTGTATAAGCATGAATTGTAGTCATCAAACCTTTTTCGATACCGATTCCTTCTTTTAAAAGAACGTGGACTAATGGTGCTAAACAGTTGGTTGTACAAGATGCATTAGAAACAAGATTGTTTGCGTCTGTATCATATTCTTCATGGTTTACACCATAAACAAATAATTTAACTTCACCTTTGCCAGGAGCTGTAATTATTACTTTTTTAGCACCTGCATCGATATGCCCTTGGGCTTTGTCAGAATGTGTGAACAAACCAGTTGCTTCGATAACGTAGTCGACACCTAATTCTCCCCATGGTAAACCACTTGGTTCTCTTGCTGCCTGAACACAAAGTGTTTTATTTGTTCCATTGACGATGATTGTGTCATCTGCTTCTAAACTAGGATCAGATTTTTCTGTTGCGATGTCATGTTGGAACTTTCCTTGAACTGAATCATACTTTAATTGATATGCGAAATATTCTGCATCTGTGCTGACGTCTGCAACTGCAACAACATCAACTTTATCGCCTAATAAACCTTGGTCACAAATTGCTTGAAAAACCATACGACCAATACGACCAAAACCATTAATACCGACTTTAATTGCCATTAATTAAATCCTCCCGATTTCTTTGCGTTTTTACTAAAATAACGCGCTTGAATTAATTGTTTTTATAACACTTTAATAGTAATAAAATTTCTCTTTATTTTCAAATAATTTTTATCTTTAACACTGATTTTTTTATAAAGTGGCAATTTCACTAAAAAGTTGCCACTTATCCACAAATATATTGTTATTTTGTCTTTGATTGTAAACGTTTAAATCAAGCTTTTAAGATAGGTTTTCTTGCTGCTAAAGTTTCATCTGGTCTTCTAATTGGCATATGATGTGGAGAGGTTTTTAGCAGATCAGGATCTGACTTAGCCTCTTTTGCAATTTGAATAAACGCTGAGACCAGACCTTCTAGACCTTCTTCTGTTTCTGTTTCGGTTGGTTCGATCATCATTGCTTCTGGCACAATTAAAGGGAAATATACTGTTGGCGGATGGAAACCTAAATCTATCAAACGTTTCGCAATATCAGTAGTTTTAACACCATTTTCTTTCTTTTGTTTTTGACCTGTAATAACAAATTCATGCATGGGCGGTACATCAAAAGGTAATTCATAGTGATTGCGTAACTTTTCCAATAAGTAATTTGCGTTTGCTACTGCTGCTTCAGAAACTTCTTTTAAACCTTCAGCGCCGTAGGTCAAAATGTAGGCATAAGTACGAATGTAGATCCCAAAAGAACCAGTAAAGGCTCTAACCTTGCCAATACTTTGAGGAAGATCGTGATCCAAAACAAATTGATCGTTTTTCTTTTCGACTACTGGGGTAGGTAAAAATGGCTTTAGGATATCTTTTACTCCAACTGGACCAGCACCGGGTCCACCACCACCATGTGGAGTCGAGAAGGTTTTATGAACATTAAGATGAACTACATCAAAACCCATATCTCCTGGTCTAGTTTGCATTAAAATAGCATTTGCGTTAGCGCCGTCATAATAGCAAAGTCCTCCTGCCGCATGCACTAGATCTGTCATTTCTTTGACTTCATCTTCAAAAATACCTAAAGTATTAGGATTTGTAAGCATAATTCCAGCTACAGTATCATCTAATTTATTCTTTAAATCATCTAAATCCACCCTCCCATGCTGATTAGATTTTACTTCACGTATATCAAATTCAGCCATCGCTGCTGAGGCGGGATTTGTGCCGTGAGCAGAATCAGGAATTAACATGATTTTCCTTTTAGTATCTTGACGTGCTTGATGGTAGGCTTTGATCATCATCACCCCAACCAATTCACCATGAGCACCGGCTGAAGGCTGGAAGGTAAAGGCATCCATACCAAAAATTTCATTTAGTAGAATTTCTAAACGATATAAGAGTTCTAAATTTCCTTGAACAGTTTCGCTTGGTTGTAGTGGATGAGTATTATTAAATCCAGGCAAAGCAGCCATGTCTTCATTGATCTTAGGGTTATATTTCATCGTACATGAACCAAGAATATAAGGCCCATTCTCCACCCCAAAGTTTTTGGAAGACATATTTGTAAAATGTCTAACTACTTGAATTTCGGCCAGATCAGGAATATCTGGTAGAGTTTCTGCATAATCTTCTTGATAATATTCCTTAAAGTCAGGTTTTTTTACATCACATGCTTTGATCAAACGATTTTGTTTATCAGCATTTTGCGGCAAATCAAAAATTAATGGAGTTTCTTGAATCATTATTTACTCCCTTCTTCTAAAATTATATTAACTACATTGGCAACAAATTGATCCATTTTTTCTTTGCTTTTCTTTTCAGTTACAGCTAATAGCCAAATACGATCATCAAGTGCAACACCACCAATAATCTCTTTTTCTAACAATTTGTTGTTTAAATCATTAGTTGTTAGGTTTATTTCATCTTTTAGGCGAATTGCAAATTCTCTAAAGAATGGTGAATCATATACTTTTTCAAAATAACCAGTAGCTAATAAGGCTTGTTCTAAATAAATTGCTTTGGCGGCTGATTGTTCTGCAACTTCTTTTAAGCCACTTTTACCATTAAGAGCAAGATAAATGGTCGCTGCTGTTGCTAATAAAGCTTGGTTTGTACAAATATTAGATGTGGCTTTTTCACGTCTAATATGTTGTTCTCTAGCCTGTATAGTTAATACAATCGCTTGCTTGCCTTCACTATCTTTTGTAAGTCCTGCAATTCTACCTGGCATCTTTCTTAGTAGTCTATTTTTGGCTGCTAAATAACCAACAGCGGGGCCACCGAAATTTAAAGGTACACCTAAAGGTTGTGCTTCTCCGCAAGCTATATCCACTCCATAATCACCAGGTTTTTTTAACAAACCAAGACTAATAGGATCAGCGGAAACCACTGCCATTGCTTTGTTCATATGCGCTGTTTCTACTAGTTCTGCTTGGTCTTCAACTATTCCAAAAAAGTTAGGACTTTGAATCATAAATGCAGCATAATCATTACCTTCTGGATATGTACCAGCACTTGTACCTTGTTCATTTAATTTGCCTATCTCTACCTCTAGTCCACCAGATTCAAAATAAGTTTTGATAGTTTCGATATATTCTGGATTCAAACCCTCTGAAACCCAAACTTTTTCTTTACGTGTTTGACGACACGCAAGTAATAATGCCTCTGCCGCTGCAGATGCGCCATCATACATAGAGGAGTTAGAAACATCAAGACCTGTCAGCCGACAAATATAACTTTGCCATTCGAAAATTGCTTGCAAAGTTCCTTGTGACATTTCTGCTTGATAAGGTGTGTATGAAGTCAAAAACTCCTGCCTGCCTATGATATGGTTTATTACAGCAGGAATATAATGGTCATAAAATCCTGCCCCTAAATATGAATCATATTGATCAACTCGTTTGTTGCGTTCCGCTAATTCACTTAAGGCTTCAACAATTTCAGACTCACTCATACCTTCCATCGGCAGATTCAAGTTTTCGATATTTTTTAATTTAATATCGTCAGGAATTGAATCAAAAATATTTTCAAGTTTAATTCCTACTGATTCGAGAAGTTCGCTACGTTTTTCACGATTAATCGGTATATAGCCACTCATTTAGTTTCTCCTTGTTCTCTTTTTTAGTTACATATCTATTATTATAAAACAAAGCCGGACTGCTTCAAAAAAAGCAATCCGGCAGAAAAAATATTAAACTAAATTGAATTATTCTTCATCTATAACAGCTTGATATTCTTTGACGCCAAGTAGATCATTTTGCTGATCCGGATTTGTGACCTTAACTTTGATAATCCAATTTTCATAAGCATCTTCATTGATTAATTCTGGTTCATCGGCCAAGATTTCATTAAACTCTAAAATTTCACCGTCTATTGGCATATAAAGGTCAGACGCCATTTTTACTGATTCTACACTGCCAAAAATTTCACCTTGTTCAAACAGCTCGCCTTCTTCCTCAGACTCTACATAAACAATATCACCTAACTCTGATTGAGCAAAGTCGGTAATGCCAATATAAGCAATATCGTCTTCAAATAAAATCCATTCATGTGTTTCTGCATAATAACGATCATTTTTTATTTCTATCATAAGATCCTCCTAAAATTGTATAAATGGTGTTTCTGTTATTAAAAAATCCGCTTGTTTTCTTCTAACTTCAATTTGAACAGTTTTTGCATCGTCTGGTAGTTCTGGCGAGACTAAGGCAAAAGCAATACCTTTATTTAAAGTAGGTGAAAAACTACCTGATGTTATTTTGCCAATCTGTTCTCCCTGATAAAAAACTTTATAGTTTTCTCTTGGTATGCTTCTATCTGTCGCTTTGATTGCGATGATTTTATAACGATAAGTTTCTGACATTTTGGAGCCAACAAAATTACGATTTAAATCAACAAACTTTGTCAAGCCTGCTTCTATCGGATTTATTTGTTCAGAAATCTCATTGCCGTATAGTACCAAGCCTGCCTCTAAACGTAGTGCATCTCTGGCACCTAAACCACAAGGTTTAACGCCAGATTCTAAAATGCTGTCCCATAAAGAAACTACGTATTTTTGTGGTATATATATTTCATAACCATCCTCGCCTGTATAGCCAGTTCTTGAAATGATTAATAATGCTTCCTCTAAGGGTAAATGCATTTGCCTAAATCTTTTTAGTTCTTCTAATTTGGACACAAGGCCTAAGTCTGGAAAAACATTTGCTAAAGCATCTTGGACTGGCTCCAGACTGTCTTTGCCTTGAACAGCAAGTAGTCCATAAATATCCGATCTATCTTCAACCAAAACACCTGATTTTTTTGGAAAATCAGCTAAGACCTCTTGGATATAGGCAAAATCTTTCTCGGTATTAGCAGCATTGACTACAAGCATAAATAACTCTGGGTTTAATTGATAAACCATTAAATCATCTACGACGCCACCATCTTCATAACAAAGAAATGCGTAATTTGTTAGCGCAGGATTTTTATCACTAATTTTTCTTGACAAAATATAATCAAGAAATTCAGCAGCATCTTTGCCTGAAACAAAAATTTCACCCATATGTGAAACATCAAAAACTCCAACATCTTTTCTTACTGCTAATGTTTCGTCCTTGATACCTGTGTATTGCAATGGCATATTCCAGCCAGCAAAATCAACCATTTTTGCGTTCAATTTCTGATGAGATTCATAAAGCAATGTTTGTTTCATAGATTATCAATTTCCACCATTATTTTTGTATTTTTATTTATAAAAAAGAGGTTATCACTTTACATGGTCAAATGCAATGAAAAAAAGAAAATGGTAATATCTTGTAAGTAAAAACAGCCAGCTAGTTAAACTGGCTGTTTTAGATCGTATAAATTTTAACACTTAATCAATTAATTATGTGTAAAATGATATCGACGGTCACTGTTATCTTGACGATAATCCTGCAAAAAGTTTCCTAGCTTTGCTATAGCCTTTTCTAAGACTGGAATTTCAGGCAAATAAACAATTCTAAAATGATCAGGTTCTGGCCAATGGAAACCCCCTCCACGTACCAACAACACATGTTCTTTCTTTAAAAAATCAAAGACAAATTTTTCATCACTGACGATCCCAAACCGCTCCGTATCCAACTTTGGAAAAACATAAAATGCTGCTTGTGGCTTGACATAACTAAGTCCTTCTATTTTATCCATAGCTTTACAAATGGCTTCTCTTTGTTCATATATTCTGCCACCTGGTGCAATCAATGCCTTTGTTTCTTCTGTACAGTTGAGAGCAACGGGAACTGCATGTTGGGCAATCGCATTAGAACAAAGACGCATTGAAGACATCATATTAAGACCTTCAATATAACCTCTAACCGCAACTTTGGGTCCAGATAAGCACATCCAACCAATTCTAAAGCCAGCAATTAAATGTGACTTGGATAAACCATTCATTGTGATACAAAATAAATCAGGTGCTAAAGCAGCGATCGATGTATGTTTAACACCATCCATACAAATACGATCATAAATTTCATCACTAAAAATAATCAAACGATGTTTGCGAGCTATATCTACAATTTCTTTTAAGATTTCTTCACTATAAACTACACCAGTTGGATTGTTAGGATTAATGATTACAATCGCCTTAGTCTTTGGGGTAATCTTTTTCTTAATATCATTAATATCTGGATTCCAATTAGATTTTTCATCGCATAAATAATGACGTACACTGCCGCCGGCCAAGGTCGCCATGGCTGTCCATAATGGATAATCTGGAGCTGGAACTAAGATTTCATCTCCATGATCTAGCAATGCCATCATACAAATTTGTATTAATTCAGAAACACCGTTTCCTGTGTAGATATCGTCCGCACTTACACCTTCGATACCTCGACTCCTGTGATAAGCTGCTATTGCTTCTCTTGTTTCAAGGATCCCTTTAGAATCTGTGTAACCTTGTGAGTTTGGTATTTCCTGTTCAACTACATTAAGTACTTCCTGTGGTGCTTCAAAACCAAAAGGGGCAGGATTACCGATATTCAACTTTAAAATTTCAATCCCTTCTTTTTCCATCCGCATGGCTTCATCCACCACAGGTCCTCTAACATCATATGCAACATTAAACAATTTTGATGATTTTTGAAAGGTTCTCATTTTTTCAATACCTCTATTCCATAAAAAATACCCTAAGCAAATAACCTGCTTAGGGCGAAATTAAAATTCCGTGTTACCACCTAAATTCGATTAACCTCACAATTAACCGCACTCAACGGTATAAATACCTTATCCTATACTGTCAGGACTAACAGCGAATCTTACTTAGTTGTACAATCGAGCACTCCCGTTCTATCCGCAGCTCCGAGGTGGCCTGTCAATCAACTAATTGTTATTTGATTAACTTTATCCTCTTCATAGCCTTAATATTCAAATTTAGAATAAATATAGCAAATAAAATCTTAATTAGCAAGGTAAATTTCTTTATTAAAAAATTTGCTGTTTGTGAGCAGACTTAATTGTTTCCACTTAATTTCTTACGAATTTTTGTATAAATTGGTAATAGATTATTAAATGCCCAATAGATTAAAGAGTTATGAACATAATCAAATTCACCCAAATATTCAACAACTCTAGGTCTAAAAAATCTTTTAAAACGAGTTAAGCCATCATCTTCTGTGCCTGGAATTCCGCCCATGCTCGCTTTTTCTGCACCTGCTTCAAATGCTTCCTCCATAGTCTCTATAAACACTGGTACTTGAGCAGAGATTTTGCTATAAGTACGATTCATTCCTGCATATAGAATTTCTGTATTGTTACCATAATGAACTGAAAAAGCACCTGCCAAAATTGCTTCATCGCCATCTATCTTATGTTGGTCTTCAAAAAATTTCGAAAAGCGCTTTACGGAGGATATTTGCTCCTCCAATTGAATTTTTCTTTTAGGAGCAGATTCAGGCAAATTGGCCATATTTTCTTCTAATTCTTGGAGTTTAATCTTTTCAGATTCAATAGCTTTCTTTAAGGGTAACCTAGCCATATATAACTGAACTTTATCGCCGTATAATTCGAACAATCTTTCAAAATAAGATTGATCTCTTAAATTAATATCTTTCTCTTCTTCGGTACACGATAGTACAAACATAAAATCTGGCAAAGCTTCTGGCCCTTCTTTAGTTATTTCAACGTAGTTTTTTTCTGACTCCTTGATAAAACGACGGATACGTCTGGGATAACCATCAGCTACATCCTCGGCATAGACCGTGGCTGTAAAGCGAGGCTGGATACTTTCGTCCATTTGCATCGTAAAGCCTTGATGCTCAAAATTAGCCTCCTTGAATGTGGCTAAAATTGTTTCATCATTTAGTGGAAATAAAGGTTCTTGATCGTCATCATCCATATAATGAATGCTTCTTTCATAGCCCGAGTCAATTCGTAAAAAAGCACAAGATTTTTCTTTACTCCATTTTATAATTTCTTCTAAGAAAAATTTGAGCAAGTCCTGATTATGATAATCTAAAATTGGGCCCCTGGGAATATACCAAAAAGTTTTACCAAAAATAACTGGACGAGATAAAATTACTGCTGTTGCGACAAGTTTGCCATTTTCTTCAACACCAGCATAATAGGGCTCCCAATTTTCTTTAACATGCCCCCAGGCAGATGATTGTAGCAGATGACAAGCTGGGTGTTGCTCCACAAAAGCATCAAGCTCTGCTGGTGAAATATCTTTAATGAATTTATACATATATTTTTAAGACTATCTAGTGTCTTCTACCTCCTGTAATATATTGGACCATATAATTCTCATACACTGAAATTTGCAGAAAAAATTATAAAAAATATATTCAGTTGATCATAGCACTTTTTAACTTGGACTATCAAACAAAAACAATTCTAAGTATTTTATTTTCATAATTGAATTTGTTGATAATCGCACTATAATGTTTTTATAAGCGAATATTAGATTATTTAATAACTTGTTAAAACGGAGGAAAATATGAGAATAATTGTTGTGGGTGGGGTTGCTGGAGGTGCAACAGCGGTCGCAAGACTAAGACGTTTGGATGAAAATGCCGAGATCATTTTAATTGAAAGAGGATCTCATGTTTCTTTTGCAAACTGTGGTTTGCCTTATTATATAGGTGGAACAATTGCAAGACGTGAAGCTTTATTCGTTAGTTCAAAGGAAACTATTGAATCAAGATATAATATTGACATTAGGCTCAATCAAGAAGTAGTTGATATTGATCCAACGAATAAAGAAATCACTGTGCATCGTCAAGAAGATGATACAAACTATCAATTAAAATATGACAAATTGTTACTTTCTACTGGTTCTTCTCCATTTGTGCCAGATCCTTCCGTACTTGAATTACCAAATGTTTTTAAGTTGTGGAATATTCCTGATGTAGATGCTATTTCTGACTATATTGCGGAAACCAACCCTAAAAAAGCAGTTGTGGTAGGTGGTGGCTTTATCGGTTTAGAAATGGTAGAAAATTTGGCTGATAAAAACATGGAGGTAACTTTGATTGAAATGGCTGATCAAGTTATGCCTCCATTTGATCCGGACATGGCAAAAATCATAGCTAATCATTTGGTTGACAAAAATGTAAGATTGATGCTTTCTACAGGGTTTGAAGGCTTTGAAGATGATGGTAAAGCTGTGATCACTAGTAATGGTGAAAAGATTGAGACTGATTTGACAATTATTTCGATAGGTGTACGTCCAAATAATGAATTGGCTCAAAAAGCTGGTTTAGAGTTAAATAAGCGTGGTGGAATTGTCGTTGATAAATATTTGCAAACATCGGATCCTCATATTTACGCAGTAGGCGATGTCATCGAAATTAATGATAAAGTTCTTGGTCAGAAAACAATGATTCCATTGGCTGGTCCTGCAAATAAGCAAGGACGTGCTGTAGCAGCAAATATATTAGGAAAAGATCCAGAAATTTATGAAGGCTCCATTGGCACAAGTATCGCCAAGGTATTTGATATTACTGCTGCCTCAGTAGGCACATGTGAGAAAATCTTAAAAAGAGAAAACTTTAAATACAAAGAAGACTATTTTGTTGCTGTTTTGCATCCAGCAAATCATGCTGGATATTATCCTGGTTCAACGCCTATGACTATTAAATTGATCTTTGCTAAAGATGGCAAAGTTTTGGGTGCACAAATTGTGGGCCGAGATGGTGTTGACAAAAGAATTGACACGATTGCAACTCTAATGCACTTTGGGGGTACAGTCTCTGATTTAACTGATTTAGAACTTGCTTATGCCCCGCCATATTCTTCTGCTAAGGATCCAGTTAATTTTGCCGGATATATAGCACAAAATATTTTACAAGGTCTTACTGATTCCGTTACATATCTAGAATATAAACAAAATCAAGAAAAATACACATTGCTTGATATACGTGAAAATGCGGAAACAATGGCATTCAAAGTAGATGATGCAATTCATATTCCGCTTAGCGAAATTCGCAATAGATTAGACGAACTAGACAATAATAAGCATTACTTGACTTTCTGTGCAGTAGGGTTGCGTGGCTATGTTGCAGAACGAGTTTTGACGCAAAATAATTTTAAAGTTTCTAACTTGTTAGGTGGGGCTAAAACCATGCAAGAGTTGGATGCAAGCTTAACTATTACTTCTAAAAATACAAATAATCAAATACCAATTGGTACTAATAGTATTAATAGTAATCCTGAAACTACTTCTTTAAATCCAGAAAATGTCAAAATTGAAATATTAGATGTTTGTGGTTTAAGCTGCCCTGGACCTATTGTTGAAGTTGCAAAAGCAATTGAAGAGATCAATGACGGAGATGTTATAGAAATAACAGCAACAGATCCTGGTTTCACCAAAGATATTGAAAGTTGGGCCAAAAATACCAACAATACATTATTAGAAAAGTCTGAAGAAAATGGAAAATACTTTGCTAAGGTGCAAAAAGGCTTAGGTTATAGTACCTCTGATGATAATCAAGTTGCAAAAGCTGATCAAAACAATCAAACTCTCGCGCAAAAAGAAAAAACCATGATCATTTTTGATGGTGATTTAGATAAAGCGATTGCTTCTTTTATCATTGCAACTGGTGCTGCGGCGATGGGCAATAAAGTTCATATGTTCTTCACCTTTTGGGGCTTAAGTATTTTGAGAAAACCAGATAGTCCAAAAGTTAAGAAAGATTTTATGGGAAAAATGTTTGGCATGATGTTGCCCAAAGGTTCAAAAAAATTAGGATTATCTAAAATGAACTTTGGTGGAGCTGGTGCAAAAATGATCCGTTCTGTTATGGACAAAAAAGGCATCAATAGTTTAGAAGAATTGATTGCTGAAGCCATCGAGATGGGGGTTGAATTAACGGCATGTCAAATGACTATGGATATAATGGGGCTAAAGAAAGAGGAGTTAATAGATGGTGTTCAAATTGGTGGGGTTGCAACAATGTTAAATGACAGTGATAATTCGAACATGAACTTGTTTATATCATAACCTAACAAGAATAAGTGCTGTGAGAAATAATCACATACATTAAGTAAAACTCTAATTGGTACAAGAACACTCAAAAAACACAATAAAATCTATAATTATAAAACAACAAAACCCCTGAAACACTTTCGTATCAGGGGTTTTAACTATGGCGTACCCTAGAGGACTTGAACCCCTAACCTTCTGATCCGTAGTCAGACGCTCTATCCAATTGAGCTAAGGGTACATAAAAATATGTATCTACATCATTTTTTGAACGCTTAACAATTTTAGGCAATAAAAAGAAACCTGTCAAGGACATTTATTTAATACAAATTAATAAACTGAACGCAATATTAAACTTTGTACTTTTTCATTGTCAACTTCTACAACCATTTCCATTTCCTCATTTAATTGATTGCCGGAAATCGTGTAATCAGCTTCTGGTGAGAATGGGTATTGATTGTAAAAGTCATATAAAGGCATGCCTATATAAATCGAATTTTCAGAATTTTTTGGTTCACCTAGCGAAATATTAGTAGATTTCTCATTAATTTCGATTCTTTCCAAAATGCCACTCCAAGTTTTTGTGTCACTATCTGCATTTCCACGCACAATAAAGGAGATCTCAGGATATGTAATCCGCCAAAAGTTGTCGTCTGATTCAGATGAGCTAGCGAGACTTGTTCTAACAATATTTGGCTCGCCTAAAATCTCATTAAAGTGATAATTATAATAAGTTTGACGAATTCCATTACTTGACCAAGAGAGAAGAAATCTATCTTGATAATATACATTTAAATGCATGCTCTTAATAACTTCTGGATAAGGATCGGAGACGGAAATAATATTGTTCTTTTGACTAAAACTACAAGAACGAATGGCATTTGACTCTTCTCCTGGTTTTTGTATTTCTAAAATTTGAATGAAGGTCATTTTATTGGGTAATAAAATTAAAGGTAGGCTATCCTCAGGAGCAGTGTTTACGTTAAAGCGGTAATAGTCAATTAAAAGATTAGCTTTACTTTTTTCTATATTGATCATTTGATCAGCAGGTGGTTCACCATAACCTTGAGTCAATATCCATGTCAACATATCTGCATCTTGCTCATCTATGGCATCAAAATAGAGACGTGAAAATTCGTATAGCTTGTTTACATTAGCAATCCATTTATCTGATAAGTAAAAATTTCCTTCTTCATCATGTTGGATTCCAATAATAATCGAATAATCATCCAAACTTGGATTTTCGGATCCATAGGTTAATTGATAAAATTCAGTCTCTTTTGCTAAAACTGCTAACGAAGGTAGGTCTGTAGTAATGCTATTACTATATTCATCTCTTTTGGTATCATTAATCCTAGCAAATTCGGTAACCCGATAATTTAAGTTACTACTCATCATGTTAAGATACACCGTAAAGTCATGCAGACTCACGTTTTCACGATATTTTTCCGGAATTGCTCGATAGACATCCACCGTATTGGCATTATTATTGATAATATCAATAAATGCCGAAATCAGTGTAACATCTGTAATCATTCCATCATTGGATGTAGAAAGATTATATTGGTGTTTCTGTTCAGTTCTAGTAACTTGAGAGGAATTGCTCAGACCACCTATATTTGGGTCAAAGCAACCACAAATTATTATTACAACAACTAACAACAAGAAAAATAATCTTAATATCCTTCGGCTTGGCTTATTTTGCATATCGACCTCAATTGTCTTTTAGATTTTCTTCGCGAAATTGCATAATTTTACGCCTAATTCTTTGTAGAGCACCATCAACACTTCGATACGAAACAGACAAAATATCTGCTATTTCATTATATGTCTTTCCCGCCAAATATAAAACAGCTACCTGATTTTCATATTCACTTAAATTGTGTTTTACAAATTCTTGTAATTGTTGGACGTTTTCTTGGTTCAATAATCTATTTTCAGGATTTGGAAATTCTTCATCTTGTAAAAAATCAATTAAGGAATATTCCGAATCTTGATCTTCTGACTGGTAAGGATAATCTAAAGATAAACTTTCGTTTAAAGGACCATGTTTCTTCCGTGCAGCAGTGCGAACGGCATCGTACAATCGTGATTCAACTACTAGTCCAGCATAACTTTTAAATGGCACTTGTTTTTCTAAATCATATTTTTCTATCGCCTGGTATAGACCAATCATTCCTTCTTGAATTAAATCTTCTTGGTCGCCACCTTGTAAAAATAAACGTCTGGACTTAGCTACAACCATGGGTTTATACCGTTTTAACAAAACCTCCATGGCTTCCTGATCTTTGTTCCTAATTTTAATTATTAAATCTTCATCTTTAAGTTTAATCATATACCTTAAAAAACAACTTATAAAATTACACTAATATTAATGTTTCAAAAACAGAAAACTTTATTTATTTTTACGTTGTTCTACAGCTTGAAAAACAACAATTCCAGTTGCAACAGCAGCATTAAGCGAATTAATTTGCCCTTGCATAGGAATTGTCACTAAAAAATCACAACGCTTTTTGATATTTTTGCTCATGCCTTTTGCTTCATTGCCAATAATTAAGGCAATGGATCCCTGATAATTTGCCTTTTGATAATTTTCTGCTGCATCAACATCAGTACCAAATATCCAAAATCCATCTTCTTTGATTCGATCAATAAAGGTAGCAAGATTTGTCACTCTAGCAATTGGAACATATTCTACTGCTCCAACTGAAGCTTTAGCAACATGTGCATCGACAGATACTGAGCGTCTTTCTGGAATCACGATTAGATCAATTCCAGCTGCCTCTGAGATACGGATAATAGAACCAAAATTAAAACCATCTTGTAAATTATCCAAAATCAGAATAAAAGGATCACGTCCTTCTTTTCTTAAATTGTCAAGATGAGCAAATGGCTCTACATATTCTATAGGAGAGACTTGGGCAATAATACCCTGATGATTTGATGATTCTGACATGCTATCTAGCACCATTTTATCTACTCGCATTACAACAGCACCAGATTCTTTACATTTTTCAAGTAAGTTTTGCAAGCGATTATCNATAGAGCTACTATCTGAGATCCAAACTTTATTGATTGATCGNCCNGCTTGTATGGCTTCGGAAACAGGATTACGTCCTTCTATTTGATCTAAGTATGTATCTGATTTGTCCTTGCTCATCAAAACTAACTCCTAAACATTGTTTGTTAAAAAGTGGAAATTTTAATTATTTTGTAGAAAGCTTTTTTCGAATTGTAGCTCCGGTTCAGCTTGACTTAAAACTTCATACAGTCGTTCATAATCATTCTCTAACAATAAGAAGCCTAGTAATGCTTCAAAACCTGTTGCTAGACGATAATCTGTTGGGTCAACCGGTCTTGCACTTGGAACAGATTGATTGGCTGCACGTTTTACAAGTGCTTTTTCTTTTTCACTTAAGATTGTCTCGATCCTAGTTAATGCATTAGCTTGTGCCGTAGCATTGACTAGCTTGATTACTTTTTGATGAATAGCACCTGATTTTGCCTTATATGTATTTAAGACGGCGACGCGTATAATAAGTTCATATACTGCATCGCCGATATAAGCTAAGGTTGAAATAGGTAACTCTATATTTTTCAAATTTATTTCTCTTCTTTAATGACTTTAGGCCCTTGAGCAGTGTCCTCAATCCGATATCCTTGTTCCAAAATTTCGTCACGTAACTGATCTGCTAAAGCAAAATCTCTATTTTCTTTTGCCTCATTACGTAATTCTACTTTTTCCATAACATCTGCTGGAATCTCTTCGTCTTGATCATCCTCTGGATCCAAACCTAAAATAGAACAAAGCTTTACAATCGTATCTGCTGCATTAATCAAAGTCTCTTTTGGTAGATCGTATTCTGCAGTATAAGAATTGACCTGTCTGACCAAATTAAATATTGCTGCAAAAGCATCTGACGTATTTAGATCATCGTCCATTGCTCTTTCAAACTCTTGAACGGCCTCGGTTGTATACTTAGCCAAAGCTTGAGAATGTTCACTCGATGAATGATCATCTTCATGGCTTAACAAAAACTTGACATTGGAAATACAACTTTTTATCCTTTGCCAGCCATTACTAGCTGCAATTAAAGGCTCACTTTCAAAATTGATTGGCATTCGATAATGAGCTTGGAGCATAAAAAATCTAATTACATCATAGCCATACTCTTTGGCTAATTCGCGAACCAAGAAGAAATTGCCGCCAGATTTTGCCATCTTGACATTATCTACATTGATAAAGCCATTATGCATCCAATAGCGAACAAATTGTTTCTCATTTGCTGCCTCACTTTGGGCAATTTCATTTTCATGATGTGGGAAAATTAAATCCATTCCACCAGCATGGATATCGATAGTGTCACCAAGATATTTCTTACTCATGGCTGAACATTCGATATGCCAACCAGGTCTACCTTCACCCCAAGGTGAATCCCAGCTAGGCTCATCGTCTTTTTTATATTTCCATAAAACAAAATCACTGATATTTCGTTTTGCAATTTCTAAATCAACTCTAGCTGATGCTCCAACTTCTTGCTCTTCAAGATTTCTACCAGAAAGCTTGCCATAATCCTCAAACTTTGAAGTGTCATAATAGACTCCATCATCTAAAGTATATGTATATCCTTTTTCTTCCAAGATTTGAATCATATCAATAATTTCTGCAATACTTTCGGTCGCTCTTGGATGATTATCTGCACGCATTACGTTTAAACGATCAGCATCATAATAATATTCAGCTATCATTTCTTCTGCCAATTCTTTGACAGAAATTTCTCTAGCTGATGCTCGATTAATCATTTTGTCGTCTATGTCTGTAAAATTCTGGACATATGTAACATCATAACCTTTGTAGAGCAGATAGCGTCTTAAAGTATCATAGACAATAAAAGGTCTTGCGTTTCCTAAGTGAAATAAATCATAAACTGTAGGACCACAAACGTATATTGTAAAATGATTGTCTTTTAATGGCGTTAATTTTTCTTTTTTTCTTGTAAGATCATTATATACTTGCATTGTCGCCTCCTGAGCGCAATTTTCTTTACATAAAAAACCCTTAAATACGCACTTCTTTTGATACCTAGCACTGTTAACTAGGTGGGTGCCCTGCGGTGGTCTTTGATTCACCCCTTGGGGTTGTATCGCATTCCACTTCGACTCCAGGCTCCCTTAAATATCTTGAAGGTTCAAAAATGAAGCGTCTTATAATCTAAGGGTATCTTTACTATACAAAAAAGCTAACATTTGTACAAATAGTTTTTACTATTACCTAATTATCAAGAAGCTAAGTATACCTTCTATATTATTACTTCTAGATAAAGTCTTCCCTAGCAATCGTCAGTGCCTTCACCTTAAAGCCTGCCTTTAACAATGGCTTTGTAGCCGCTTCTATAGTAGATCCTGTCGTAAGGACATCATCAAATAAAACAACTTGTTTTTTCTTAAATTTATTTAAGTGCTCTATATGATAGGCAGAATTAATTACAAAAGCTTCACTCATATTTTTTTGTCGTTCCTCAAAACCTTTTACCTCTGTTTGTTTTTTTGTAATTTTAGTTCTTAGTAGGAGTTTATTATCAAAATTGAGATTCGCTAATTTTGCAGTTTCTTTAATAATTAATTCCGCTTGATTATAACCTCTTTCTTTTAAGCGATTTTGATGTAATGGAATTGGTACAAAAATAGAATCTTGATTGTCTAATAAGAATTTTTGTCTTAGTAAAAAAATAAAAATGGCTAATAGTTTTGCAAAATATTGTTTATGATAAAATTTTAATTGAACGATCATGTTACTAATTGGTCTTTGATATGAAAAAAGGGAATTTACCTGCAATCTCATTTTTTCTGATTGCCAAATCTTATTGTGACTCAGAATTGGCAAATTCTGTAAACAATTTCTACAGATATAGGATTGTAAATGATTGAGACAAGATTCATTCAAAGATATAGGCACCTGATCAAAAAATTTAATAGAGCCAAGTCTAAGTAAACGAACTTGCCTTAGAAAATTATCTTTTGTTGATGCTTGACAGGCTACACAAATTTCACCATTTAAAATTCTTTTAATAGCTTCTACTTTGATCAATTTTGTTACCAAAAAAATTACATCTTTAGGAGTCTCTTATTTATAACAACTTCCTAAACATATCAACTAAATCGAGTCTTTCCCAGCTTAAATCAAGATCATCTCTACCATAGTGACCGTAACATGCTGTTGGTTTATAAATAGGTTTTCTTAAATCTAGACGTTGGATTATAGATTCTGGACTTAGATCAATATTCTCCCTAATAAATTCGGCTAATTTTTCATCCTCCATAACTCCAGTGCCAAAAGTATTGATATAAATTGAAGTTGGTTTTGCTACACCGATTGCATATGAAATTTGTAATTCACACTTTGTCGCAAGTTTTGCTGCAACAATATTTTTTGTTATATGCCTTGCTGCATAATTGGCAGAGCGGTCAACTTTTGTTGGGTCTTTACCAGATAGGGCTCCACCACCATTTCTGGCATAACCACCATAAGTATCAACAATTATTTTTCTACCAGTTAAACCTGTATCGCCTTCCGGTCCTCCAATAACAAATCGACCTGTAGGGTTGATCAGGATTTTAGTTTTTTCATCATATAGATTTTTAGGTAAAATTTTATCTAAGACATTTTCAGAAATTACTGATTTTAACTGGTCTAAACTTACATTTTCATCATGTTGCGATGATATGACAACTGTATCAATATGGTAGGGTTTATCATCTCGATATTCAACGGTAACCTGAGCTTTTCCATCTGGTTTTAAGATATCTGAAAATTTATTTTTTCTAATTTGAGCAAGCTGAAATGCTAATTTGTGAGCTAGTGAAATAGCTAGTGGCATATAATTTTCTGTTTCAATATCCGCATAGCCAAACATCATACCTTGATCACCAGCACCGGTTGCAGGAGAGGATTTTTGTGAATCTTGTTCATTCGATATTCTAGACTCAAGACTCTGGTCTACACCCCTAGCAATATCACTTGATTGCTCATTAATATTAACTAGAATTTCGCATGTGTCCGCATCAAAACCTTTGGTATTTACGTAACCTATTTCTTGCACTGTTTCTCTAGCAATTTTTTGATAATCAAGCTCAACATCTCCGCTGATTTCACCGGCAATGACTATCATACCTGTGCTAACCATAACCTCGCAGCCTACTCTTGCATAAGGATCTTGTTTTATAGCTTCATCTAAAATAGCATCCGCAATTTGATCACAAACTTTATCTGGATGTCCTTCTGTTACTGATTCTGACGTGAAATAATAATTTTTTGACATGATTTCCTTTCCTAAAATCTTATCAGATTGCAAAACTGTATAAAAATAAAAAAACCTCTCGACGAGAGGCTAAGAATAGTGACTCATCTTTCAGGCTCACCCGTCGGAATTAGCACCGTCTTAACGGTTGCCGGGCTTCATAGGGCCGATCCCTCCACCACTCTTGATAAGATATTTAATATAAATTTGTTAATAAACTAGCATATGTAAACAGTTGCGTCAAATTGTTCTAAAGCTAGTAAGTGCTTTTTTGCAACAAGACGCAACTGAATAATTTTATTGCTTCAATTAATTTTGTTTATATTTACATACTTCTAAAAAATGAATAATTTTCTTTTTCAATTTTCCCTAAATCAGGCATTGGGAAGAATTTCTTATTTTCTGTGTCCATAAATAATATGCCATTTTTAATTGAACTATAGGATTGTTGAGATAAAGCATTATGTAAAGTCAAACCTTTGACATATTTATTTTTTCTTCTTGCTAAATCTAAAACAGCATCTCTTAGTTTAGCTGGATGTATACCTACAATAGGCGACGGGGTAAAGGGATTTTGTTTAAATTTTTCCATGAATTGTTCTAAATCAAAACGCATATCCATAAAACAAATACGCGGTACATGAACAAAATTACTATCTTCTGTCATCCAATTGCCATATTCTTCCATATTATAACTGGACAAAGTTATCATTGATACTGGTGCAACTTCAAGGAAAAGATTAAATGTCCTGTCTGTGAATTCCTGCTCATCTGTCTCAAATTTTCCCTCTTCTAATCGATGGATACTTCCATCTGCATTACACAAGTATACTGACTGAATCGCATCCAAATCAACATGTTCTAATACTCTATATGTAGAAACGTATTTTGTTGCTTTGGGGCTACCATCTTTATGTGGTTTTAGTAATTCTAAGGCATCATCGATCGGAAAGTAAGGATGACGATAATTAATATCTATCTCAGCAAAAATCATTTTTCCTTCATATTGACTGGTTGAACCAAAGCTATACCTTAAGGAAAAAGGTCCTGCCTCTAATTGTGAAAGTACTAGTGCTTGATTTGGAAATAAAACCATATATAAATGGGGGTTATAGTTTGTCATATTAAATCCTTTTCTTTAAAATAATCTGTCTATTCTTACAACTAAATCATTGGCGCAATCACTAATGCAACCATCGACATTAATTTAATGAGAATATTAAGTGATGGACCTGCAGTATCTTTAAATGGATCACCAACGGTATCTCCAATTACAGTTGCATTATATGCTTCGATATTTCTCTTTAAGTCATCATCTGATTCAAAGGTCTTTTTCGCATTATCCCAGGCTCCACCAGAATTTGACATAAAGATTGATAAGGTAACTCCAGTAATGGTTGCACCTGCCAAAAAGCCCAGCAACATTTCTTTACCACCAAGCCAGCCCATCAACAAAGGAGAAAGAATAGCAATTAATGCTGGTAAGATCATTTCTCGAATCGAAGATTTTGTACTTATATCTACACAACTATGATAATCAGGCTCTTTTTCTCCTGTTAAAATTTCTGGAAATTCACTAAATTGTCTTCTAACTTCGTTAATCATTTCAAATGCAGCTTTGCCAACAGCATTCATTGTTAAGGATGAAAATAAAAATGGAATAACAGCTCCAATTAAAATAGCTACTAAGATATATGGATTTGTTATTTCTGCCAGCTCAATATTTGCTGCTTCTTTAAAAGAAGAGAATAGGATGATCGAGGTCAAGGTTGCTGAACCAATTGCAAAACCTTTACCTATGGCTGCGGTTGTAATTACCAACTGAGTCAAGCTGATCAGTGATTTCTCTGACTTCTGGTGCTAAACTTGCCATTTCAGCCAAACCACCAGCATTATCTGCAATCGGTCCATAGGCGTCAACAGATATTTGAATACCTAAGGTCATGAGCATTCCAGTTGAAGAAATACCTATGCCATACATACCGGAAAGAATGTAGCTACCTATTAAGCCTATACCAATTACAATAATAATTGGAAAGGTACTACTCATGCCAACACTTATTCCGCTAATAATGTTTGTAGCAGATCCAGTTTGACTTGCCTCTACTATTGAGTCGACAGGTGGCTTGTCTGTAGCTGTAAAATATTCTGTTATCTTACCCACCAATACCCCTGTCACCAAGCCGATTAAAGTTGCACCAATTAAATGCCAGCTTGTATATTCATTAGCCATACCAAATGTGGTATCTCCAATGAATAAATAAAAACAAACTACAATTAATACTACAGATAAGATAGATGCGATACTACTACCTCGATTTAGACCAATGTGCGGGTTTTGATTATCTTTTACCCGTACGAAAAATGATCCAATGACTGATGCTATTATACCTAAACCAGAAGCGATCAATGGTAATAAAAATAATTTAATACTACTTTCTAGATCAGTTGCATTAAGCGTTAAGGCAAGAATCATACAACCTACTATGGAACCAACATATGATTCAAAGAGATCGGCTCCCATACCAGCTACATCTCCAACATTATCACCAACGTTATCAGCAATAACTGCTGGGTTACGTGGATCATCTTCAGGGATTCCAGCTTCAACTTTTCCTACTAGATCAGCTGCAACATCTGCCGCCTTTGTATAGATTCCACCACCTACTCGGAAAAACAAAGCAACAGAAGATGCTCCTAAAGAAAATGCCGTACCCATAGGCATGATAAAATCTTGTAAATTTTCAACACTATTGCTAGGCAAAAAGAAATTGGCCGTATAGAAAACTATAAAAAGACCAATTAAAGCTAAACCAACAACTGTCATGCCCATAACACTACCACCAGAAAATGCTACAGTTAAGGCAGCGTTAAGCCCTCTTTTTTCTGCTGCTTCTGTGGTTCTTGAGTTAGCCATGGTTGCTACTCGCATCCCAAAAAATCCCGCAAGTGAAGAAGTTAAGGCTCCTAACATAAAATAGATACCTGGCAACATCTTAGCATCTCTACCAAATACAGATAATAAAATTGCTACAACTAATACAAAGGGCACTAATGACATATACTCTCGTTTCAAGAAAGCATTAGCACCGACCCGTATATAGTTACTTAGTTCCGTGAGACGCTTGTTTTCTACCTCCAGTGTTTTTAGCCAATTTGCCCGCGACAGAGCATAGATGATTGCTAAAACTCCACAGGCAAACACCAAATAAAATTCAATACCTATATACATATTTTTCTCCTCTTTTTCTCCTCAATAAAATCTAAAATGCAAATAATATTATTGATTAATGGTATTGATAATTAGACCTTAACTACCATTATATTTTACTTGCGTCAAAAAGCAAAAAACATTATTGAGTAGAATTAAATTTCTAATATTTATAAATTTTGTCTTCTTTTCGCAAAAAAACATTCATTTTTCGTTTTTCTTCTAGTTATGATAAGCATAATTCGTTTTGGGAGCTTTGTATGAAAAAAATTTTGCTGATAGATCCAAACATAGAATTTGCAACTAAGATCAAAGAATCATTAAATCCTATTTTGTATCCTTTGGCTACAATAATTATTTTTGGGCTTGAAGGAAGCAATTTATTTAAAGAATTAAAGACTAGTTTTAACTTTTCATTTCCTCAGGATATCAAACTAATAATTTTGCATGAAAGTTTTTTCCAAATAAAAGATGATCTATCTAATGAATATCAATGTTTGTTACTAAAAGAAACCAAACAAAAAAGCAACATTTATTTAACTAGAGGAAATGATCTTGTTAGCTGGAAAAAAATTTTGTTAAATAACCTAAACTCTGAAATATCTAAACAAATAAATAGCACCAATTCAATTTCCGTTTTTTACGCTTTCGAGCAAAGTTCACGCATAAAGTTTTTTCAAACATTATTATTAAATTTAATCAAAGAAGGTAAAAAAATATTCATACTTCCCTTAAAACCTCTTTATGCTTGGTATTACAATGCAGATTTTTCACCTGGAAAAACTTTATCAGATCTAATGTTGCAAATCGAAGAAGACTTCGCTGTCAATTATCAAAACATGGGTCATATCTTTGAAAAACAAGTAGATCATTATTTTTTACCAAGACCTGGTAAAGGTCTAGAAGATATCTTTTATTATGAGGAAAATAATTTATACATATTGATAAATTTGTTTCAGGAATTCATCNAAAAAAATTCTGAAGATAGTGTTGGAATTATTGACATAGAATTTTTAAAATTCGAAATATTTAAAAATATAGCTTTTCAGGCTAATGCTGCCTATCTAGACATGCCACTAGAAAAAAATTTTGGCTTTATTAAGGCAAAGGAGATTCTAGCAGAATTTTTAGCTGAAAAACCTCGCTCTTGTAAATTTATCCAGTTGTCAGAAGATCCACAAGAATATTTAAAGGAATAAAAAATGTTAAATCATCGTGAACGACAAATTTTTATCGAGCATTTGATAACTAAAAATGAAGATATTGATAAGTTAAGCGATAAAGAGCTTAAACAATTGTTGACAAAATTGTTAGCAGAATATCCACGCTCTTCGCATCTCAACATTGTTGAACGGCGCGATCTAATGAATCAATTATTCTACACTATGCGTGGCTTAGATTTATTACATCCCCTACTAAATGATAGTTCAATTACAGAAATTATGGTAAATGGTTCAGAGCATGTGTTTATTGAAAAAGCAGGCAAGATCGAAAGAACACCTATCGTTTTCGATGACAAGGAACATTTAACTTACGTTATTACAAGATTTTTTGGTAAAGCTAATCGCTTAATTAATGAACAAAATCCCATTAATGGTATGCGTTTATCAGATGGTTCAAGAATTCATGCCATTTTACCCCCTTCTGCACCAGATGGACCAATCATGAGTATCCGTCGCTTTACTGGGATAAGACCACAAATAGATGCTCTGGTTGAAGCCAAAACTATTACAAAAGAAGCTGCGGATTTTTTGATCAAGATGGTCAAAGCAAAAAAGAATATTTTTATTTCTGGAGGTACCGGTACAGGTAAAACAACATTTCTCAATGCACTTTCTGCTTTTATAGACAAAAAAGAAAGAATTGTCACGATCGAAGATGCGATGGAACTTAATTTACAAGGTATCGAAAATCTAGTTCGTTTGGAGTCAAGAGAAGCAGGCCCTGATGGACAAGGTGCAATAACCTTAGGAGAATTAATAAGATCATCATTACGCTTAAGACCTGATCGAATCTTAGTAGGAGAAATTCGAGGCGAAGAGGCTTTTGAGATGATTCAAGCAATGAGTACTGGTCATCCAGGCTCGATGAGCACAGGTCATGGCAACAATAGTTTAGAAATGCTTGATCGAATTTGTTTAATGATCTTAATGTCTTCTGCACTTCCGTGGGAAGCTATTCGTAGACTTGTTGCCTCAACTATAGACATTATTGTGCATTTAATTCGTCTGCCAAATGGTCAGAGAAATGTTGAAGAAATTGTAAATGTAGTCGGCTATGATTCTGGTAAATATTTACTCAAGCCTTTATACAAACGCGAAGGAGAAACCCTAAAATGTTATTCACAAAAAATTTCATAAAATACATAATTCCTTCATTTGTCTTTGTCTATCTGACTTATTACACATGGATTGATTTAGGTCACTTAACAATTTCATTATTAATAATTGCTACTATTATCATCTGTTTTGGCTTTACTAAATTTATGTTAGGAAAACAGGATTCACAAAAAATAGAGCAATATCGTATTCTACTAGAATATTTAAGTAGTAAGTTGTCTGCGGGCTTTACTTTAGAAGCTAGTTTGACAGATGCTTATCAGCAATTAAAAAATGAACTTGGTTACAAAAGCACATTAAGTAGATCTCTAAAACAGCTCAATCAAGCAATTTTGTCACATTTAGACTTAGAGCGTTGTTTAATTACATTAAAAGAAAATTTTAATTGTCAGACTAGCGATGCCTTCTTTGATGTACTACCATATTTAAATCATTTTGGTGGCAGATTAGATATTTTTGTCAAACAAACTTATCGGTCTTTGAATGCTGAGATTCAAATGCAAAAAGATATAGATGCTGAACAAAATGCTCAAAAAAGTGAAGCTATTATTTTGATCTTTTTACCGTTCGCTTTTTCATTAATTCTGATCAAAAAAGGAACTGGTTATGCTCACGCTTTAACTACAGCAACTTGGAGCCAAATGTTATTAAGTATAATTTTTATTATTGCACACCTGTCTATCTTATTAGCTTTATTAATTATGGCCCAAAGTCCAACCAAACTTAAAACTAAGGATATCTTTTTTACGTTGTCTAATAAAATTAAAATTAGGAGAATTTCAATTATTGTTTCCCAATTCTTATTGAGTTATTTGCCTACAAAATTTGGCTACACTCTTTCTGAACAAGTGCGAATTTTAACACAAAATCAACCTAATGCTTGGCAACTTTTCATTCAAAGAAAACTATTACTTGGACTTTTCAGCATCTTAATTTCAGCTATTTTCGCATATTATGGCATCATTTCAATTGCTTTTATATTCATTGTTTTTGTTAGTATTTGGCTATTACAAGATATAGATATTATTCAGCGAGAAAACAAATTAAAACAACAAATAAGAATAGAATATCCAAATTTTCTAAACTCCATGATTATATTATTAAGAAGTGGCTTAAGTTTAGATAAGAGCTTACGTCTTATGATCTTATCACATGAGAACAAAAACAAATCTCAATTAAAAACTGATCTACTAAAAATCAAACACAGTTTAAGTGTAGGAGATAGTGCAGCTTTTGCTATTACAAATGCAGCAGAAAATCTGCCTCAAGAAGAAATAGCTTCTATTTTACAATTAATGGCTAGATACGATCGCGATGGTGGTAGAGAGCTATTAGATATTTTAGAAATCCAAGCAAATGCTAGCTGGCAACTTTATAGAAATGCTATGAGGAAACGTTTACAAATGAAAAATATGGCTTTGTTCATTCCTATGACCGTCGATTTATTTGTAGTTATTATCATGGCTATGCTTCCAGCTGTTGCTAATCTTGGAAATATTAGCTTGTAGTAGAAAGGATTTATTATGAACAAAAAACTAAGACAAAAAGTAAAAGATGAGAGTGGATTAGGTACTTTGGAAATAGTATTAATCATTGCAGTGTTAATTGCAGTAGCCCTAATCTTCAGACAACAGTTAACCAGCTTTGCAAATTCTTTAATTCAAAAAGTGTTTGACCATTCGGTCATTGATAGTGTTGGTTATTAAATCGATTATATAAGGAATTGTTATGAATATTTCAAAATCCTATTTTCAATTAAGTATTCCTTTGATGGATCAAGTGCAGGAGAATCAACTTCTGCACTTGATTCAAAAATCTATTCCTTTTTCGCGTGAAATAATAAGTTTTTTTGATCAAGAAAACAACAAACATCTTTTATTGTTAAAAAAATCATCAACAAATAATACATTAACTAGTGTTTTTTCCGAACTTAAAGAAAGAAAAATTAGCAAAGAAAAAACAAGTATTATCTTAAATAATATCTGTCAGAAAATTACACAACAATTACTCTATTTAGAGGAAAATTTGATTGAAGCAAATCTAGCTTTCTTAAAACCCGAGATGATTTTTGTCTGCGAAACTTACAAAAACAAAATATTTGAAAATATCTCAACTCTTGATAAAGCTAATCTTGCGAATCACGAAAAACTTAATCATATAACTTGGTTTATCTTACCAAATGAAATTTCATTTGAATCCGAGCCCAAATTACAAGGCAAAAATATTTGGCAATATTTTGCAGAAATAGATCCAGATAATGGAACCTCTTTTAGATTACTGGAGCAATTAATCACTGAGAAAAAATATAAAACTGCATTTGAGTCTTGTATAACTTTTAATTTTGATCAAAACAAGGAGTTCAATAGCAAATCTAATTCTGATATATCAGAAAAAGAAAATACGAAAAAGCAAAAGTCTAAAAAAGAAAAAAATAAAGTAATAAAAAAATCTAATTTTAAAAGGTGGCTTGAACGTCTTAAATATAAGTTTGGTAGCNAAGATATCGAACTTAGGGAAATGACAATTCCTCTAAATCCTAAACAAGATTTATTTCGNATTGCAATGCTTTCAGAAGGAGTACCTGGTACTTTAGATGAAGATCAAGGAATAAGAGTTTTTATATTAATTGATGAATTCTTGATTGGACGCGACAAAGCAATTTGTGATTTAGTTTTTGAAGAAAATACAATTGGTAGATTACATGCAAGAATCACAAGACACGGTAGCCATTATTTTATTGAAGATTTAGGTTCAAAAAATGGTACCTACCTAGATGGGAAGAAGCTCAACAAATATCAAACTTATCTATTACCAGAACAATGTCGCCTAAAATTTGCTGAGCAAAATTTATATTTTGTAATTGATTAAATTAATTATTTTGTTCCAAACAAACGGTCACCCGCATCACCAAGCCCAGGTACAATGTACGCTTGATCATTAAGCTTTTTATCTAAAGCAGCACAAAAGATTGGAACATCTGGATGGGTATCATGTAAGTTTTTTATGCCCTCTGGTGCAGCGATAATGCACATAAATTTAATAGAATGGATATTACGTTTTCTCAATTGGTTTACAGCATCAACAGCAGAAACACCTGTAGCTAACATGGGATCTAATAAGATAATATCTCTTTCTGCAGCATCTTCGGGTAATTTGCAATAATATTCAACAGCATCTAGGGTTTCTGGATCGCGGTATAAACCAATATGACCAACTCTAGCCATCGGAATTAAGTCGAGCATACCATCTACCATACCAAGACCGGCACGTAAAATTGGTACAATCGCTAAATTTTTACCAGCTATGACTTTAGCTTTTGCCGTTGCAATAGGTGTTTCAACTTCTACCTCAACTAAAGGCAAATCACGTGTAACTTCATACGCCATTAGGCGCGAAACTTCGCTAACTAATTCTCTAAATTCTTTGGTTGGAGTGTTTTTGTCACGCATCAAAGTTATTTTGTGTTGAATTAACGGATGATCAAAGATAAATACATTTTCCATATAAGCCTCAATTCCATCAATAAATATATTTTTATTATTTTACAAAATTTTCTATTTTGTAACAAGAAAAATTCTTATTTTGAAATGTATGTTAATAACTAAATGTTAATAATGTTAATAACTTTGTGTATAACTGTAATAACAATGTTTCTTGAATTAATTTGCTTGTAACTCCCATCTAATGGCATTTTATTTTATACATTGCAATTTTCTCAAAACAAACATTCGTTCTTAAATAACTTTTGTTCCAGCTTTATAGTGCTTTGCTTAGTTTTATTTCTATTTTGTTTTTTATCCTGTCCACACCACATAGACATGCTGATGGTCATCTTAACATCCTAGATGAGTTATCAATGATCAAATTTAAAATAATGATATAAAGTACATTGAATCCCGCCGTTGTAAAGCTTACGTCTTTTATCTGCAACTTTAGGCATAATAGATTCCGTCTCATCATCAGGTGTAAGGATAGAAAGCCTAATTCCTTTGCGTAGTTTGCCTTCAGTAAAACTAATATTCCGAATTTTATTCATCAACAATTGAGCTTGTTTTAGATCTCCAAGTCTTTCACCATAAGGTGGATTAGTGACGAGTAAAATGCGATCACCGCCAAGTTTTTCTGTTAATTCTTGATAAGTAATACTATTAATATCTTTAACTGAAAAATCAATATATTCTAAAACATTGGCACGTTTGGCATTTTCTTTGGCCATGCTTATTGCCTCAGCAGATATATCCGAACCAAAAATACGAATTTCATCACTTGGTAATAGAAAATCTTTTCTAATAAATTTTCGTTTTTGCTCGTGTTTAGATGTTTGAGAGGATAAGGCTACTTGTCTTGCCTGATTATATTCTTGTTCTACCTGAGAAGAATCTCCATAAATTAGGGATTTTTCAAGTGCTAATTTTCTTTCTATTTGAAAAGCTTTTCTACCAATAAGTTTTTTCTTTGCTCCAGAAAAATAACGCTGGATGCCTGGTGCTGTTCTTGTTGCAATTAAAGCAGCTTCGATCAAAAATGTACCGCTACCACAGAGTGGATCAAATAAAATTTCTTGGTTAGCTATGTTTCTTTGATAAAAGGAAATCATTAAAATTGCCGCAGCCAAAGTTTCTCTAAGAGGTGCTTCTGTAGCTTTTTTTCGATAACCTCGTTTATGTAAGGGTTCGCCTGATGTATCTAATCTTAAATTAACTTTATCATTTATTAGTGAAAATTGAATGCGATGGATACCTTTTTTCTTATTTTCCGGAACTATATCTTTAGAATAATTATGAACAGAATTCAGCTTCTCAATAATTGCTTTTTTTATAACACTTTGACAAGTTGGTACACTATGTAGCTTCGAATTACGTGAATAACCAGTTATTTCAATAAAATACTCTTGGTCAAGCCACTGATGCCAGGGTAAAACTCTAATTTGATCAAAGAGTTCATCAAAAGTAATAGCTGAAAACTCTGCTAAACCCAATAAGACTCGTTCTGCAGTTCGTAAATTATAATTTAATCTAGCAATTGCCCTAGGCATTTCAGATTGATCTTTTAAGGTTAGGCATACTTCAGCATCAGAAACTTTAATCTGAGATTTGGAATAACCTAAAGTTTGCAATTCTTCGGAAACAAAAGATTCAATCCCAAATAAAGCGGGCATGTAGATTTGATTAAGTATAATTTTAGATTTATTAATTTTTTATCTCTCCCTTATTTGTTTCTGAAAGAACAAATTCATTATTCTTGTATACATACCACACATCATCTTGAGAAGAAAAATAACTCCATTCACCATCTTTTCGAATCTCTGTATCAAAAGCAAATTCTTTTACTGTATAGCTAATGCAGTCTCCATTTTTAAAATAAAAATCATACATATAAACTGTATAAATTTTTCCTTCAGGCTGCATATAATATGGTCCTTCCGATTTTGAATAATCAGAAAAATCATCTCTAGTTTTTATTTCTTTAAAAACAAGCTCTGGTGTTAAAGAGATATTTTCCTTAAGAAAATCTAAAACTTCCATAAAACCACTCTCATCCTAATGCAACATTCTTCATATCATCTAGATTTTTAGAAAATTATAAAATTTCTATTCATTATAACTAATAATAATTATTTACTCCGTATCAAAACAACAGTATTATTCAAAAAATAAAATGATTATTTATTTTTTTGTCGTTCAACAAAATTACAGAAATTTTTGTATTTATTTTCTATAATTTTTATATCCGTATCGTGTTTAAACTCCTGTTTGGCTTGAGCAAAAGTGTAATCTGCAATCTCAACAACAGCATCTAAGCTTTCTTCACTAGATACTGCTGCAATATCTTTATAAGCATCAAAAAGTGCATTCAAGACGAGAAAATCATCACAACCTAATTTAACAATAGAATGAAAAAATAATATTAAATCCTCATTCAAAGAATTGCTTTTATAATATAAAGTTATTGGCCTGTCATCTTGTTTCATAATATAGTAGCCAGAATTCCAAACTGCAAGCTTTTGAAATAAATTACCCAATGCGTATATACATTCTATACCTGTATATGGATCACTGACGCTTGCCGACAAGGCTCTTAACGCAATTTCTTGGACTTTTTGGAGAGCAAACCGATAATCGTAAATATCATTACGCTCATTACCAATCGCCACATTAGAATTAATAATTGTCATTATCTCTTTATCTTCAACATCGGCGTCTTCTTTTGACTCCTGTCTATTAATGACTTTGCCTATCTGCTCACCTTGAACAATGAAATCTCCTTCATTAATTTGTAGTAAAACAGTGACATCTTTTTCAGCTAATTCCTGAAACATCATTTCAAAATTGATCAATTGGATATAGCCAGTTTGATCAGATAATACAGGATATGCATGCTCGTCATTAAAATCAGGATTCCTAATCAACTCTAATTTATTTGTTTCACGCGCTAATCTAGCATCAATGACCTGATTAGCTCCCTCAGTCAATTCACCAATTAAATATGAGGCTTGACTAGATTTAGCAACTTGTGCGATAAAAAAACAAAGTAAATTGACGATACGATAGCATAAAGAACCCCAATCGATGCGGACACAACGTGATCAGTATAAAGGCTATCACGCATAAACAAAAGGGAGGTTATAGAATAAATAAATCCACCTAAAAAGATGCCTAATACTCTTAAAGATATTTTTTTCTTTAAAAAGTTTTGAACTATTCGTGGTGAATAGTTGGAAGAATACATGGTCAATACAGCCATAACTGTGGAAAAAGTAAAAGTCGTAATCGTTAACAAAGAACCAGCCAGAGAACCTAATATAGTACGAGCTAAAGGAACACTAGTTAGAAAAATTCTAGGAATATATTTAAACAAGCCCCGCTCAGAGATGTCTACCCTAATGACAATATAAGCTAAAAGAGCTGCAAATAACATGTGAAAAATTGGATAGAGCCAAACGATATTTTCATCATATTTTAATTTTAGTTTTTTAAACATACATCTTTCCCTCTATATCAATAATTATTATTTAATTATGTGCTTAATTCTAACACAATAATAAAAAACTATTTGTTTTAAGAGGTTAGGATATTGGAAAAATTTATAAATAAAGAAGAAAATGATAAACAAAAATCTCATCCCATGAGTGATTGGTTTACTTCATTATGAGATGAGATTTTTTGTAAATTACTCTAGCTCAACTTTGCCTGTATTAAATTCGTAATAGCGTCCCTTTAATTCCATTAGTTGTTCATGGATACCACGTTCTATTACTTCGCCATGTTCGAGTACAATTATGGCATTTGATCCCCTAACAGTTGAGAGTCTATGTGCAATCGCAAACACAGTACGATCTTGCATAATTTTATCCATACCTTTACCAATTAAAGCCTCGGTCCTTGTATCAACTGAACTTGTGGCTTCATCTAAAATTAAAATTGGTGGATCATCTAGCGCTGCCCTAGCAATAGAAATTAATTGTCTTTGACCTTGCGATAAATTCTGACCATCAGTTGTAAGCATTGTGTCATAACCATCATTTAAGTTCATAATAAATTGATGGGCATTAGCGGCTTTAGCTGCCTTAATAACGTCTTCATCACTAGCATCAAGCTTGCCATAGCGAATATTCTCTCTGATTGTATCTTCAAATAAACGAACATCTTGTAATACTATTCCCAATTGATTACGTAGTTCTGCTTTATCAATTTCTCTAATATCGATTCCATCAAAATAAATATGACCGCTGTCAATTTCATAAAAACGATTTATTAAATTGATAATGGTCGTTTTACCGGCACCTGTGGAACCAACAAAAGCAAGTCTTTGTCCAGGTTTTGCATAAAAAGAAATATCCTTTAGAATTTTATCGTCTGATTTATCATAACTAAAGGAAACATCAACAAAACGCAAATCACCTCGGACAGGCACATAACAACCTGGATTTTTTTCAACCAAGGCATCTGATGGCTGACATTCCTCACGTAAATTACCAGTTCTTTCTCTTATCGCCTCACAAGAAAACATCTCATCTGGTATATACCAAAACTTTTCTCCATCTCCTTCTTCATCAACTACAGTTTTTATTTTACCAGCATCTGTTTCCGAATCTGCATCCAAAATTTCAAAAACTCGTTCTGCACCAGCTATAGCAGCAACAACCATATTAAACTGGGTAGCTAAGTTCGTAATAGGACGAGCAATATTACGCGTAAATTGCAAAAAGGAAGCCAAAGTTCCAATATCTAAACCAATATTTCCTGTTATTGTTAATACAGAACCGACAATGGCAACAATGCTAAATAATATATGTGTTAAATTTCCTGTCAACGGGAACATTAACGTGGAATAAGTATCACCTTTAACGCTATGGTCTCTTAATTGCTCATTCACTTCGTTAAAATCGTCAATTACATGTTTTTCATGGTTATAAACCTTGATCACTTTTTGACCAGACATATATTCCTCAATAAATCCATTTAAGCCTGCTAGAGAAGTTTGACGGGCACGAAAAGCTTTAGCACTTAATGAGCCAACAAAACGAACAGAAAGCAACATTAAAAACAAGAGTACCATCACAAGTAAAGCTAAAGTAGGACTCAACACAAATAGCATGATTACTACGCCTGTGAACATGAAAATACTACTAATCACATTAGAAAGTGATTGTCCCAAGGCCATTGAAATATTATCAATATCATTAGTCATAGCTGACATTAAATCACCATGTTGTCTTTTATCAAAAAAACTTACGGGTAGAGTTTGCAAATGCTCAAAAACATCTTTTCTTATTTTCCCGGTTGTCTTTTGGGCTATATACATGAATAATCGCCCGGCAATATACATGGAAATGACTGCCAAGATATAACCAATGACAACACCTGAAAGATGCTTTGCCAATTGAGCAACACCTTCGCCAGCTACTAAAGAATTCATAATTGGTTTGAGCATATAATTGCCATAAACCATACCTAAGGTTCTGACGACAATTAAAACAAATGCGACAACCAATAAAATACGATAAAAGCCAAGATAATCTGCCAACCTCTTTAAAGTTGCACCTAAATTTTTTGGACTTGATCTACGATTCATCCTGCCATCATTCCTCTCTGTTGTGAATCAAAGATTTCACGATAAATAGTATTTGTTGCTAATAACTCTTCATGAGTTCCAACGCCAGAAATCTCTCCATCGTCCATGACAACGATTTTATCTGCATCTTCGATTGAAGAAATACGCTGGGCTATAATAATTTTTGTTAAATCAGGTTTGTAAGAGTTAAGTCCCTCTCTAATTGCCGCTTCGGTCGTCATATCTACAGCTGAGGTGGAATCATCAAAAATAATTATTTTGGGATCTTTTAATAAAGTTCTAGCGATGGATAATCTTTGCTTTTGACCACCTGAGAAATTTACTCCTCCACGTTCTACTCTGCTAGAAAGACCTTCCTCACGCTCTAAAACAAATTCTGCCGCTTGGCTAATTTTAAGTGCTTCTACAATTTCGTGATCAGTTGCATCGGACTTTCCCCATTGCATATTTGACCTGATCGTACCTGAAAACAAAGTATTTTCTTGTAGAACGACAGCCACCTGATCGCGTAAAGCAACAGGATCATAAGCTGAAATTGGCTGGCCACCTATATAAATTTCACCTGAATCTGCTTCGTACAAGCGTGCAATTAATTGGATCAAAGTTGTCTTAGAAGAACCTGTAGAACCTATTATTGCAGTTGTTGAGCCTGCCTCTATTTCAAGGTTGATGTCACGCAAACTACAATGCTTGGTATTAGGGTATCTAAAATTAACATTTTCAAATTTAATATGACCTGTTTCTAGTTCAGCAAGTCCAGCATAGTCTTTATCTGTGAATTCTGATTCAGTCTCAATAACTTCAAGTACTCTTTCAACCGAAGCTCTAGCTCGACTAAGATTCATAACATAAACTGAAATATTGATAACAGAAGTTAAGATTTGACCAACGTACATAAGAAAACTAAACAATGCTCCGCCTGTCATGTCACCTGTTATTACTAAATTACCACCAAACCAAAGTACAGAACTTATAACGGAAAACATCACAAGCATCATTAACGGCATCATTAAAACAACTATATTCATTGCCCTTAGACTTGCAGTTATCAATTGATTATTTGTATCATCAAATTTTTCAACTTCATAATCTTCTTGGCCAAATGCCTTAACAACTCTAATGGCAGTTAAGTTTTCTTGTGTCCTCCTATTTATCTGATCAATCTTTTTTTGGAATTCTCTAAAACGAGGTAATGCCTTACGCATGATTAAAAAGATGCCTAGGCTTAAAATTGGCAAAGCCACCAAAAAGATCATTGACAATCTTGGATTAATCCTTATGGTCATAATAATTGCCATAATAAACATAAAGGGTGCTCTAATTGCCATACGTAAAGTCATTCTGGCTAAATTTGAAAGAAAAACTACATCACTCGTTAATCTTGTAATTAGAGATGAAACATCGAAATGATCTAGCGAAGCAAAAGAAAACTCTTGAATTTTCGTAAATAGATCATGCCGCAAATTAGCTCCAAAACCTTGGCCTGCTTTGGCACCAAAATATGTACTTGCTATTCCAAAGGCCAAAGCTAATAGAGCAACAATGATCATATATTTTCCATTTTGTAGAACTATATCTACATTTTGAGTTAAGACACCATCATCGATTGTAGACTCCATCAGCGTTGGAATGAGAACATCACCAAACACTTCTAAAATCATCATTAATGGACAAAGAATTACAAAAGCCCAGTAGCCTCTGTAATATTTTCCTAATTTAAAAAACATGAGAAAAGCTCCTTAAATTGTGTTTATCTTGTTAATAATTGCCTTATACCATCAAAGTGCAAAGGCTTTTTGAGATTAATATACATAGGGCAAAGAACACAATGATTGTGTTCTGAACATTACAAATCGTTCATATTAAACCTTATTCAGTTTAGAGTATAGCTTTAGAATTGACAAGAAACTCAATTATCCTTGGAAATTACCACAATTTTACATTACAAATTTTTGATTAATAAAGAATTTCTCCAAACTACATCAACTTAATGTTCTAGAAAAAATTGATGATATTATTATGATGTTATGATTATACTGTTATATTGGTTTAATGAAAAATCGTTTTTAAAATTTTACATAGGAGAAATTAATATTTATGATTACAAAAATTACAACTGATTTGCATACACATACTATTGCAAGTGGGCATGCCTACACAACTTTAATGGAAAATGTTGATGCTGCAGCTGAAAAAGGTTTAGAAGCCATTGCTGTAACAGAACATGGCCCTGCTATGCCAGGAAGTGTTGAACCTATTTATTTTCACAATTTGCGTGTTATTCCTAAAAAGCATAAAAATGTAACTATATTTACTGGGATTGAAGCAAATATCCTTGATTATAATGGCACACTTGATCTTGATAAAAACATGCTAAAAAAATTAGATTTTGTCATCGCTAGTATGCACAGTAATATTTTGAAATCTGGTAGCAAAAATGAAAATACTCAAAATTGGTTAAAAGTTATTCAAAATCCATTGGTTTGTTGCATTGGTCATCCCTCACGAGGAAGTTATGATTATGACCTAGATACTGTTATCGAAGCTGCAAAAAAACATAATGTATTGATAGAATTTAATGCTAAGACTATTGAGTCAGAAAGACATCTAGAAAAAAGTAAAGAAATTGTTCTTGCTTGTAAAAGATTTGGCACGAAAGTTGTCATAAATAGCGATGCCCACGTATCACTTGATATTGGAGAATTTGATCATCTGATTAACTTCTTAAATGAATTGAATTTTCCGGAAGAATTAATTATTAACCGAAATTTAGCAATATTTGAAACCTGGTTGAATGATAAAAAACGTTATTCTACCTAAGACAGAATAACGTTTTCTCAAATGATCAAATGAAAGTATGAAAATTAAATATTAAAATTTAACTTTGCACTCTTTTCTTTTTAATTCTCTAAATAAAAGCCAAATACCAGTTAGAATAAGTAATAAAGAAATGATTTTATATGGCAAGCCCGCAAATGGTAAGGCAATTACAGAAAAACTTATACCAAAAACTGCGAAAAATGAAATTACACAAGGTGTACATCCATATGTAAGAATTCCAAACAGCACTGAGACAAAACTCATATTTTCACCTTTTGTCTTGATCCCTTTTTCATTAAGAGCATGATCACTAAGCACAGCCATAAATGAGGCTAAACCTGCCATTATGAGATTAAGCAATACATTGATGATGACTAACCAAAGGCCGTGTTGTCTGATCATTTCACCATACGGTAAATTTAAATAATCTATAACAAAATATAGTAGAGCAAATAACAAAAAGAAAATCAGCCAAGCACTACGTTTTAGTTCATTTATTTTGATCATAACCAATCCTTTCCTACTTTAGCTTAAATGAATTACATCTAATAATGCCAAAACCGTATAAAAAACTTGAAACAGATGTTACAAAACTTAAAGTTCCATTAAAATCTGAATATCACTTGATTTAATCAGCTTTGAAATTATATATTGGTCTAATTATTTTTATAACTTCTGCTGTATCTTTGATATTGTCGACTATCTCTTCGAGTGGTTTATAGACCATTGGGCTTTCGTCAAGAGTTCTTTTATTTACAGAAGTTGTATAAATACCCTCCATTGATTTTTTATAATCAGAAAATCTAACTCTCTTTTTGGCTTGAGTTCGGCTCATAATCCTACCTGCCCCATGTGGCGCAGAATAATTCCAATCGGGATTGCCCTTTCCGACAGCAATGATACAACCATCTCGCATGTTAATAGGAATTAATAGTTTTTCACCTTTTTGGGCTGAAACAGCACCCTTTCTAACGATGTTAGAATCGTGATCAATATAATTATGAATAGTTTCAAAACTATCTTGTGCCTGTAAGTTCATAGAACCCAAAATAATTTTTGCTATTTGTTTTCTGTTCTTCACAGCATATTCCTGACAAATTTTCATATCATGTAAATACTGATCTCGATATTTGCCAGTTAAGTAACACAAATCTTTTGGTATATCCAGCTTTTTTGGCTTAAATGCTCTATTTAATCTTTTTATTGCTTTTGAAATTTCCTTTCTTCTACCTGTAGACTTATATTCTTTAATGATTTTTTCTTGTTGTTCAAACAATTCATCTTTACCTTGCATTAGTTCAACAGCTAATCTTTGATAATATTCTGCAACTTGTTTGCCGAGATTACGACTGCCTGTATGAATAACAAGATATTTTGTACCTGCATCATCTTCATCAATTTCAATAAAATGATTTCCCCCACCTAGAGTCCCAATACTACGTTCAATCCGTTTGGTATTGTTCAGTTCTCTGTAACAATACAAATCTTGTAATTTTTTATATTTAATACTTCTACCTGGATGAACATTAAAGCCACTGGGTACTCTAGCTCTAATAATTCTATCTAACTCCACCAGATCAATATCTACTTGACCTAATTCAATAGTTAACATCCCGCAGCCAATATCAACTCCTACAACATTAGGAATAACCTTATCTCCAAGATCAGCTGTAAAACCAATCACACAACCTTTACCTAAATGAACATCTGGCATGATCCGAACTTTACTTTCTGCAAAAGCTGGCTGATGCATTAGACGGTGAATTTGATCGATTGATGCTTCATCAATATTGTCTGTAAATATTTTTAAATCCATGTTTCTCCTTTTATTCATTAAACAATTGTAATTGCTTTTTAAAAATATCCATGCATTACATAGCATAACATGAGATTTCTCTATTATCGTTTTATTTGTTTTGAAAAAACAAAACTGCTGTGTATCTAGTAGCTCGTGCTACTTACCAGCATAGTTTGTTATGTTATAATTTTTAAAAGAACAAATGTTCTTTATTGTGCGAGAAAGCCAGGTTTAATAAAACAAATATTAAGCAATTTAAATAAAGATTTAATTATTAAAACTTTAAGAAAAGTATTGATTTTTTTGAGCGTATATCATAACATTAGCTTAGCAAAATATTTGCGAGTTAATCAGCCTTTGTTAGTACGCTCCCCGAAATAAGGGATCAGCCGAAAACAGAGGCTTTAGTTTTTTTAGGAGAATATATGAAGACTGCTGTGCTGGTAGATGGTGGGTTTTACAGAAAGCGAGCTTATGCATGTTTGGGAGATATTAGTCCTCAAGCAAGAGCCGATGAACTATTCACTTATTGCCTTAAACATCTCGAAAGCAAACAAGGTAAAAGTATTTTGTACCGAATTTTTTATTACGATTGTCCTCCTGTTAGAAAGAAAGTCTACCACCCTTATCTTAAAAGAACAGTCGATTTTTCTAAAACAGATTTATTCACGTGGACTAATGAGTTTTTTGAAGCACTTGCGATAAAACGTAAAATGGCACTAAGGCTTGGAATTATCAATGAAAACCAAGCTCATTATCAAATTAAAAATGACGTCTTAAAAAAGTTATTTAATGGCACAAAAAACTTTGAAGAAATAAATGAAAGTGATTTTATTTTCAGAGCAGAACAAAAGGGTGTGGATATGAAAATTGGTTTAGATATCTCCTCTCTTTCTTTTAAAAAGCAGGTCAATCAAATTGTTCTCATATCAGGAGACAGTGATTTTGTGTCTGCGGCTAAACATGCAAGACGTGAAGGAATTGATTTTATTCTAGATAACTTGGGTTCTAAAATTAAATCTGAACTAAATGTTCATGTTGATGGTATAGCTACTAAAGACAAGAGGTTTCTCTGGAAAAACTAATAGAAAACCCCTGAAACGCTTTCGTAACAAGGGTTTTTCTAATGGTATCCTCGCCGGGATTCGAACCCGGGACCTTCCGCTTAGGAGGCGGACGCTCTATCCAGCTGAGCTACGAAGACAAATTATTATTTCAATCTAACTGTTATTTTATAAAAAATCAATAAAAATATTATATTCCCTTATACTCCAGCATCTTCATACAAGGCTAAAACCATTTGTAAAGCAGTCAGTCCACTCTTGCCATCAGCCAAAATCTCTGTGTCTTTGACAATAGAAGTTGCTAAGTCCAAGTAAATGCCTGTGTGAGGATTAGCTAATTGTTTAAGATAGGAAAAGCCATTTTTTACAACAGTTTCCTTGATTTCATTTATTAAATATGAAGTTCTTTGTTCTTTACCATTTGCGTCTATTACTGAAAAACTAATTTTTCCAGCTAAAAGTGATGCTCTAATTTCGCCCTCTAGATATTTTACAAAAAATGATGCTTCTGGCCTACTAGGATCAGTATTAGTTGTACCTTCAAGCACAAACCAAATATTATCATCTAGTTCAAAAATACCAAAACCTAAATCTTCGGATTCCATTTCATGGATTTGGGTTGTAACAGCACCTTTAACAGAGATTAATTGGGGCTCACCTAAGAGCATATGCATTAAATCCATGGCATGAATGCTTTGATTCATAATCGCACCGCCATCATGCTCTCTCGTACCACGCCAAGCCGCTTGATCATAGTATGCTTGATCGTGACCCCATCTAACTTGCACATTACCAAAAAGCGGTTTGCCAAACTTGCCTTCCTTTAGATCAGCATAAAGCTGAGCCATGATTGGAAAATAACGATAAATATGACCCACCGCAATTTTTAATTGTTTGGTTGTCGCTAATTCTAGTAATTCTTCCGCTTCTTTTGCATTCATAGTGATAGGTTTTTCAATTAATAGATGACTTCCATTGCTCAAACCTGTTTTTGCCTGCTGATAATGAAGTCCAGAAGGAGTTGTAATAGCTAAAATATCGATTTTTTCATTGGCAAAAAGTTCTAATAAGTCTGTATAAAAAGCAATTTGATTATTACCTTTATAGTGTTTGGCAATGTTATTTTTTGCCGCTTCTAAAGGATCTACTAGAGCAATTAACTCTAAAATAAAATCCGTATTCTTACGGCTTTTATTAAAATAATTGATTGCTTTGAGATGTTTAAGTGCAACTCTACCACAACCGACTATTGCTACTTTTAATCTTTGCATATTTTCCTCATATAATCTTTTTATTTATTTAGTTTAACTTATTTGGAGTGAGTGACCTAATTTTTATCCACAATAAATTTGGTTTGTTTATGGTTCCTTTTCATTGTAAACTAAAAGACAAAGAAATGTGTGATCTACCCATTTCTTTAATGATTAATCTATAGAAACAAATGCTTTTCGTTATTAGAAAATGTATTTAATTAATAAATCACAAAAATCAATTATGAATTTTGAGGTGACTAATGGCAATATTAAATTTAAAAGAAGCTGCAATCAACGGTAAAGTTTCACATGGATCGGTCTTGATAAATTCTCCGCCAATGGTTCGTTCAGGCAAGAAAAACGACTATATGGTTGGTCAATTTTTGTCACCTGAAGAAAGTTACGATTTTAAAATTTGGGAAGAAGATATTTTTTCAATCGTACAGGCAAATGGAACTGGAATTTATGATGTAGAAGTTATTGGAGCAGAATTCAATGGTTTTTATTTTACTGTAAAAAAAATAGAGCCAAGTCATGATACAACTATTTCTAAGCACGATTTTTTACCTTTTATTCCTCGTGACTACATTAACAAGCAATGGCTAAACGCTATCAAGCGTCTCAAAAATAAAGGCGTCTCAGATAAATGCTGGGGTCTCGTTCAGGAAATCTTAGCAGATCCAGAATTAGAAAATCGCTTTACGATCGAAGGTGCTGCTGTTCATTATCATGACAATAAAATAGGTGGTTTAGTAAATCATACAACCAAAATGCTAAATATTTTAGTATCTTTATTCGACAATCACCCTGAATTACAGGAATGTGCAGATTTGATGGCTTTTTCTATTGTTGTCCATGATATTGGCAAAGTTTTTGAATATCGGGATTTAGCACCATCAGAATATTGGTATGCAAATCATCGCGTGCGTGGCATTGAGTTTTTAACAAAGTATAAAGATAAAATTATTGATATATATGATGAAACTTTTTATCGCCAGGTACAAAGTGTAATTTCAGGTCATCATGGTGATTTTGGTGATAGGCCTACCTCTGTCGCAGCTGGAATTGTTCATTATATTGACACTTTAGAAAGCCAAGTAACTGGCTTAATTGAAGCAATCAATACTGCAAAAGGGGATCGTATTCGTTTTGCTGATTGGGGCTTTTTAGAACCTTTACCAATTGGTAAATTTAAGCCTGTAGCTGAAGATTCGCCTGAAGCATTAGAATCATTTTTTACAGATCAATAAATTAATAATATGGAAGAAGTCTTAGCTCAACCGATTTTTGACCGCTCTCTACCTTTACTTGGTCAAGCTGCAATCTCACGCTTAATAAAAAGCAAGGTTGCAATTTTTGGTTTAGGCGGAGTAGGTTCTTATGCTGCTGAAGCACTAGCGAGGTCTGGCATTGGTCACTTTGACTTAATTGATCCAGATGTTGTCGACCCGACAAATTTAAATCGTCAACTATGTGCATCAAACAGTACTGTTGGTGAACTTAAAGTTACAGTTGTGGCAAATCGGATCAAGGATATTAATCCCAAAGCAATTTGTCAGGAGCATCCTGTCCGCTATCAAGCCGAGCAGGGATTAGATTTTTTACCAAACAAACCTGATTTCATTGTTGATGCAATTGATGATCTTAAAGCCAAAATAGATCTAATTATTCAAGCCAATAACCAAGGTATACCAATTATATCTGCTCTTGGGGCAGGCAATAAATTTGATCCAACAGCGTTTGAGATTGCAGATATCTATGAAACCTATAATGATCCCTTAGCTAAAAGAATTAGAGGTAAATTAAGAAAAGCTGGAATAAAAAATCAACCTGTTGTTTTTTCACCAGAAAAACCTGCTATCAAAAATACTAGTACTATTCCTTCTCTGCCTTTTGTACCAAGTGTGAGTGGCCTAATTTGTGCTTCCTATGTAGTCAAAGAAATTTCTAAAAAACAAAATGAAATTAGCTAGTCAGAAATCAATTAACCAAAAAATTCCAGAACCAATCAAAAAGGCTATGCAATTATTAAATGAGAATAATTTTGCTGCTTACTTGGTGGGTGGTTCGGTACGTGATTTGTTGCTACAAAAAACACCAAGTGATTATGATATTGCAACAGAAGCAAAACCTGAGCAAACAAAAGATGTTTTCAAAAATTTTTCAGTAATACCTACTGGCGTACGCTATGGTACAGTAACCGTGATTATCGAAGATCAAAAAATTGAAATCACAACCTATCGAATTGAAGCCGATTATAATGACTACAGAAGACCTAGTCAGGTACAATATACAGATCAAATTAAAGAAGATTTAGCAAGACGTGACTTTACAATTAATGCTCTCGCTTACCATCCAGAAGATGGACTTCTGGATTTTTTTGGTGGTCAAAGTGATTTAGAAAACAAATTGATTCGTGCCGTTGGTAAGCCAATTGAAAGGTTTGAAGAGGATCCATTGCGCATTTTACGGACTTTACGTTTTGCAGCTAGGCTCAATTTTTCAGTTGAAAAAGAAACGGCAAAAGCAATGTTTATATGCAAACACTTACTTCTAAAAATTTCTAAGGAGCGGATTCAACAAGAATTTATTAAAATTATTACAGCTACAAATATTAAGAAAATACTACTAATGTATAGAGATATTTTCGCTATTATTGTCCCTGCTATTGCCCAAACCTTTGATTTCGAGCAACATCATCCTTATCATATTTTTGATGTATATACCCATACTGTTGAAGTGGTTACAAAAGTTCCTACTCAACTCGATTTGCGTTTAGCAGCTTTTTACCATGATATAGCAAAACCTGGAACATTTAGTTTAGACGAAAATGGGGTAGGACATTTCTATGGACATCCAAAATTATCAGCTGAAATTGCAAAACAAAGTTTAAGAGAATTAAAGTTTGATAAAAAAACGATAAAGCAAGTTACTCTCTTAGTTGAGCATCACGACATTCCTATTTGGCCAGAAAAAAAACTAATTAAGAAACGCTTGGCCAGGTTTGGCGAAGAGACTTTTTTCAAACTTATAACTTTACAAAAAGCAGACGTACTAGGACAAGCAAAAACTGTAAGGGCTGAACGTTTGGCTTTTTTGAATCAAATCGAAGAACTAGCAAAAACTATATTAAAAGAAAAACCATCACTTGATCTTAAGGATCTAAAGATCGATGGTTATGATGCTCTAGCACTTGGTTTAAGCGGACCACAAATTGGCAGAGCCTTAAATCAATGTTTGACTGCTATTATAGATGAAGAAATAAAAAATGAGCGAGAAATTTTACTTGATTATCTAAACAAAATTTCTGCTCAAATATTAAAAGAAATATAATTTATAAGCCTAAGCTCCTAAATAAGCAACTTTGACATCAGGATCATCAAGAAGCTCTTGCGATGATCCAGATTTAACAATTTTTCCCGTTTCTAATACATAAGCACGATCTGCAACACTTAAGGCAATATTTGCATTTTGTTCAACCAGCAAGATAGTGACACCATCATCATGTAAAGCTCTAATAACTTCAAAGATCTTTTGGACATAAATTGGAGAAAGACCCATGGATGGCTCATCTAAGAGTAAAAGTTTAGGACGACTCATTAAGGCTCTGCCTATAGCTAACATCTGCTGCTCACCACCGGATAATGTGCCTGCTCTTTGATTTGAACGTTCTTTTAGGATTGGGAAACGAGCATATATTTTTTCTATTTCTTTTTGTTTATTTTCAATAGAGTCAGATATTGCAAAAGAGCCCAGACGCAAATTATCTAGTACAGATAAATTTGTAAAAACACGACGTCCTTCCGGTACTTGAGCGACCCCGGAGCGGGTAATTTTATGTGGTTTCATTTTTGTAATATCTTCACCTGAAAAAGAAACTTCTCCGGAACGTTTAGGTATTAGACCCGAAATACTCTGTAAAGTAGTTGTTTTACCGGCACCATTGGCTCCAATTAAACAAACGGTTTCGCCTTCTTTTACAGAAATGGACAAATCTTTAATAGCATGAATATTCTCATAGTAAACATTTAGATTATTGACTTCTAATAACATCCTATTCTCCTTTGCCGAGATAAGCTTCTATCACTTTAGGATCATTAATGATTTCTCTAGGATTTCCTTCTGCTAAAATTTCACCGTAATTAAGAACAGTTAAACGCTCACAGATTCCTAGAACTAAACGCATATCATGTTCAATCAATAAAGTTGTGATCCCAAATTCATTTCGAATTAACATGATTGTGTCCATAAGTTCATCTGTCTCGGTTGGATTCATACCAGCAGCAGGCTCATCTAGTAGCAATAATTTTGGATCTGTGGCCATAGCTCTAGCTATCTCTAACTTACGCTGTGCACCATATGGTAATGAATTTGCTGCTTGATAAGCAAATTTTGTCATATCAAAAACATCCAAAATTTCGATTGCTTTTTCGGTAGATTCTTTTTCTTCTTGCCAATATTTGCCAAGCCTTAACATCCCACTAAAAGGTGAATAACTCATATCTTTATTTTGAGCAATTTTCAAATTCTCTAGCACAGTTAAATGACTAAACAAGCGTATATTTTGAAAAGTTCTTGCAATACCTTGATGGACAATTAAGTGTGGTTTTTGGCCATTTATGGGAACACCCTGTAACTTAATGGTTCCTTCAGTAGGGGTATAGACACCAGTAATCAGATTAAAAACAGTCGTTTTACCAGCTCCATTTGGACCTATTAAACCTATCAGCTCACCTTCATCAATAGTCAAGTTAAAGTCGTTAACCGCTTTTAAGCCACCAAAATTAATGCCTACATTTTCGCAAGATAATACATTCATCTAAGTACCCCTTCCTTTAGAGGAACTATCAGTTCTATCAAATTTTTCGGCTGCATCAGGTTTAGGACTAACCGAAACTGGTTTAGGTGGAGATTTGCCAAATTTCTTTTTGAGTCGATTAATAACATTTGTAATATGAAACTCTTTTCTGCCTAATAAGCCTTCAGGTCTAAAAATCATAATAATGATTAATAAGAGAGAATAGATAATCATGCGATAATCAGCAAATTCTCTTAACATTTCNGGAACAATGGTTAATACAGTTGCCGATAAGACAGCACCGGTGAAAGAACCCATGCCACCTAAAACAACCATAACTAATATGTCAAAAGATCGATTATAGCCAAAATCACCTGCTCCTATTGTTCCTATGTTATGTGCGTGCATTGCACCTGCTATACCAGCAAAAAAGGAAGAAAGTGTAAAGGCCATCGTCTTATAAAAAGTGACATTAATCCCAGAACTTTCGGATGCAATTTCATCTTCTCGAATCGAGAGAATAGCTCGACCATGTCTACTAGTCATAATTGAATACATTAAGGCAACTGAGAGTGCGGCAACAAAATACATAACAGTAAAATTTTGCATTCTTGGGATGCCGTTAAGTCCTTGGGCGCCACCAGTAAAATCAAAATATTCTATTAATACTCGAATAATTTCACCAAATGCCAGCGTAACAATTGCCAAGTAATCCCCACGCAATCTCAAAACAGGCACACCAATAGCGACACCAAATAATGCAGCAAATAAACCAGCTAATAATAAACCAATCAGATAACCTGGGACACCTGCTAAACCGATATTTTTTGCAAATAAACCGGCAGTGTAAGCACCAATAGACATAAAGCCTGCGTGCCCCAATGTGATTTGACCAAGATTACCCACTGTAATATTCAAACTAGTTGCTAGAATAATATTGATTGTTACCAATCGTAATATCGACATCATGTAGCCTGCAAAAATACCAGCAGCTTCTAAAATCGTAATGATTGCAAAGAGTAGGATAATTAAGCTGAGGTTAATTAGATATGTAATTCTTTTTTCTCGAGGCATAATATCACCTAAACTTTCTCTTTATGATCTTCGCCCAAGAGGCCACCTGGTCTAATCAAAAGAACTAGGATTAATAGACCAAAAACAATTGCATCAGAAAGTCTGCTAGAAATAAAGGCTTTTGTTAATGCTTCTAAGATACCTAAAATCAAACCTCCCAGAACGGCTCCTGGAATTAAACCAATACCACCAACAACAGCTGCTGTAAAGGCTTTTATCCCGAGCATCGAACCCATTAGAGGAGCTGCTTGCGGATATGATGAAACATAAAGTAAGGAAGCAACACCTGCTAGGGCTGAGCCAATTGCAAACGTTAAGGTCAAAGTACTGTCCACATTAATGCCTACTAAGGAAGCTGCACCATAATCCTCACTTGTTGCAACCATTGCTTTACCATATTTGGTTTTTTTCATAAAAATTTGTAATGAAATAGTTAAAACAAGCGTTACAANAATCGTTACAATTGTAGAAATTGAAATATTTGCACCAAAAACTTCTATAGGTTTATGATCAAAAATTTTCGGAACTGATCTAGACTGGGCACCAAATACTTTCATCATTGTATTTTGCAATAAGAGCGAAACACCAATTGCTGTAATTAAATTTGAAATCCGCGGACTGTTTCGTAAAGGTTTATACGCAAGTCGTTCAATTAACATCCCAACTAATGTACAAATAATCACTGTTGGTATAATGGCAAAAACATAGGGAATGTCTGTACCAGCAAAAATTAATTGAATAGAAAAAACTACAGTATATGCACCAATCATTATGATTTCGCCATGAGCAAAGTTAATCAATAAAGCAATACCATAAACCATAGTATAGCCAAGTGCGACCAGAGCATAAATCGAACCGATTTGCAAACCATTTAATAATTGTAGTAAAAAGTTCAAAATAACGCCCCTCTTAATAAAATTTTAGTAGCAAGTTAAGCTAACCTGCTACTAACAATTAGTTATTATAATATAATCATGAAATTAATTCATCATTATTTCAATATGATCTTAAATCAAAGTAAGATGTTTTTTAATTATTACTCTTCAACGTTCTAGCTGAATTTTGTGTAATGAAATATATTATTCTACAATAATACTTTCGTGGAACTTATACGCACCGTCTTCAATAACGATAATTGATGATGCTTTGATTGGGTTATTATTTTCACCAAACACTAAGTTGCCAGTAACACCTTCTTGCTCTATGCCTTTTAATGCTTCGATTGTAGCTTCGTAATCGGTTGAATCTGCATCTTCCCAAGCAGCTTTTAATAAGTAAACTGTATCATAACCTAAAGCAGCAAAAGCAGATGGATTTTCACCGTAAGCATCAGAATAGTTGGTTACAAAGTTTTGTACAATTTCTGATTCATCATCTAAAGAATAGTGATTTGCAAAATAAACACCTTCCAAACTCTCGAGTGAATCTGCATCTACTACGTCTAAAACGCCATCCCAACCATCTGGACCAATGATTTGAACATCCATACCTAAATCTTGCACTTGTTTAGCAATTAAAACGTCTTTTTCGTAATATTCAGGAACCAACAAAACTTCTGGATTATTTTGAGAAATATTTGTTAATTGAACAGCAAAGTCAACATCATCTGCGCCATAACCTTCGTCGCCAACAATTTCAATACCTAGTTCTTCAGCTTTTGCAATAAATGCATCTGCTACACCATTTGAATAATCATCAGATGTATTTCTTAAAACCGCTGCTTTAGTAGCATTTAGACTATCCGCTGCAAATTGTGCCAAAATTTCACCTTGATAAGGATCTATATAGCAAGTCCGGAATACATTGTCTTTGCCTTCGGTAATTGAAGCCATTGTTCCGGTTGGAGTAATAATAGGAATACCGTCTTCGGTTGAATTTGTTGCTATAGCATCTGATGGTTTAGATGTAATAGCACCAATTATAGCATCGACATTTTCATCAGCTAATTTATTGTAAAGAGTAACGGCTTCGGTTGGGTCGCCCTTATCATCTTCAGAAATAAGTTCTAATTGTCTACCTAAGACGCCACCGTCTGCATTGATTTCTTCAATTGCCAATTCAATACCCTGTAAAGCTGTAATACCATAGACTGCAACTTCACCAGTTTGAGGTCCAATTTGACCAATTTTTATTGTTTCTCCATCAGAATCAGTAACTGCTTCATCTGCTTCNTCTGCGGAGTCATTATCTGTGCTACCCCCGCCACATGCTGCAAGTGTAAAGATCATAATTGCAGCCAATAATAAGCTTAACAATTTCTTTTTCATAATATACCTCCAATTATGAATATTGCTTCTGTTAACTTAATAAATAAAAAGAGATCTGAAATGCCTCTGGTACAATAGTTTCACTACAAACTGGGTACCACCCTAAGAAAGGAACAAATCAGATC